>Ga0181520_10000023_pt1 | contig 279839 bp, 214 predicted proteins | sample PEATcosm2014_Bin_29_FD_132451 | JGI IMG/M metagenome (GOLD analysis project Ga0181520, IMG submission 132451) | Peatland microbial communities from MTU Mesocosm Facility, Houghton, MI, USA - PEATcosm2014_Bin02_30_metaG | ecosystem: Environmental > Terrestrial > Soil > Wetlands > Peat | place...
CTCGACCTCTGCCCCGTCTGGCGGTACTCTGGAATCAGTCGTCCGTTGCCGCCTGAACCAGGAGGATTCATGTTTAGGCGAACACGGTATCAACAAGGAAGCGTGCAACGCGAAAAGCGGCGGCAAGGGCCGGATGTTTGGATCTATCGATGGTATGAGGTTGGTTCTGACGGCGAGAGCAAGTATCGCAAAGCGATTGTCGGTTCCGTATTGACCTTTCCCACCGAGGCCGTTGCCCTCAAAGCAGCTCATGCGTTGCGCATCGACGCCAACCAACAAACGCCGCAGGCAGAGGGTGGGCCAAGTACGATTGCCGAACTCGTAGCGCATTACCGGTTGAAGGAATTGGCCGGCGAGCGCAACGGACGCAAGGCATTTTCCACGTGCGCTGGCTATGAGTGCTATCTGGACAACTGGATATTGCCGCGATGGCAGGATCACAAGTTGGATCAGGTCAAGCCTGTCGCAGTGGAAGCATGGCTCGACAGTATTAAGCGGGCAAGAGGCACACGGGCCAAGATACGGAACATCATGAGTGCGCTCTTTCATCACGCAATGCGATACGAATGGTTGGATTCCAACCCGATCAAGCTCGTGCGGCAGAGCGCGAAACGAGAACGCACACCAGACGTTCTGGAACTTGAAGAGCTCCGACTCCTCCTCACCAAACTTGAACTTCGGGAGCGGACGCTGGTTCTCCTAGATGCGGCGACGGGACTTCGCGTAAGCGAACTCTTGGCGCTTCGCTGGGAGGATGTGGACTTCAAGGCTCTTGAGTTGCGCGTGACCCGATCGATTTGGCACCAGGTCGTGGGCGATTGCAAGACCGAAGCCTCGGCAAAGCCGGTTCCTCTCGACAGCTACATGGCCGAGGACTTGCTGCGCTGGCAAAGGATGAGCCCATACCCAATGCCCAGCGATTGGGTTTTTGCCAGTCCGACCATGAAGGGGAAGCAGCCCTATTGGCCGGACAACTTGATGAAGCGGTACATCCGGCCGGTGGCACGCAAAACCGGTATCCAGAAGCAAGTCGGTTGGCACACCTTCCGCCACAGCTTTGGCACTTTGCTCAAAGCGAACGGCGAAGATGTGAAGACCGTCCAGGAGCTTTTACGGCACGCCAACAGCCGCATCACGCTGGAGGTCTACACGCAAGCCGTGACCTCGAACAAGCGCGCCGCGCAGAGCAAGGTTGTAAAGATGATGGTTCCAAACATGGGTGGAGTTCAGATGCAAGCACCTCTTCAGGCAGAGCGGTAGGGCAAGACAGAGACCGCAGATCAGAGGCCGGATTTCACTGTGTTTGGAGATGTGGGCAGAGGTCGTGGGTGAGATGAGGTTTTTCTACACCCAGATTTTGGAACGGGTTCAGGCTTATTGCACCTTTATCGAACCCGAGACTTCTGCTTTTTTGGGGTCACCCATCATCCTAGGTGCTTTAGAATGATGGCGGGGACGACGGGGCTCGAACCCGCGACCTCTGCCGTGACAGGGCAGCGCTCTAACCAAACTGAGCTACGTCCCCAGAAGCAAGTTTGACCACCAGGAGATAGAGGCCGTTTTGCGGGGAAACATTGCGTTTCCCAAGCCTTGAAGTCCGGGGCGCATGCCCGTCACGAGGCGATGCGATCTTGCTGCTGCAACAGTATTTGAGTGTAACAGAAATGCCATGGGTTGTGGGGCGCGCAGCGGCTCGGTTTGCGCTCAATCCGAGAGTGTAGCGTCCGGTTCCCGCTTAGAAACGTCTTTCAACACAATTCCAAGGCTTCAACGGTCTTTACTCCCGGCGCCTCGGGCTTGCGCGGTGGTTGAGGCGCCTCAGGCTTGCGCAGTGGTAGGAGTCCAGGTGGCGTTGCGGACTGCGCGGCTCGAGGATACGTAACCCATGTCCGCCGAGATGCCGCGCACGCAGGTCAGCAGATGATTCGCGATCGAAGGCAGCTTTTGAGCGGTAACGCGGAAAGATGGTCCGGAAATCGAGACGGCGGCGACAGGCTGGCGCTGGGCGTCGAGCAGCGGCACTGCGATGCAGCGGAGGCCTTCTTCGAGTTCTTCGTCGTCCACAGCGTAACCGCGGCGGCGAGTCTTCTCAAGCTCGACGCGCAGTGCTTCGGGAGTGGCAATGGTGCGATGCGTAGGCCGCTCGAAGCGGATGCGGCGAATGACTTCAGCGGCGCGCTCGGGAGGAAGGAAGGCCAGAATCGCCTTGCCCACCGAAGTACAGTGCACTGGGTTGCTGGCGCCGATGCGAGTGATCATGCGAACCGAGCGGGCCGGCTCAATCTTGTCGATGTAGATCACGCGTGCTGCTTCAAGAATGCAGAGGTGCGCGGTCTCTTCAGTTTCCGCAACCAGGCGGCGCAGGTGAGGCTGGGCGCGCTCGCGGAGATCGTACTGCTCAATGGCGCGGTTGCCGAAGTCGAAGAGCCGCAGACCAAGGCGGAATTTGCCGTTGGAGGTGCGCTCCACCATGCGGTGACGCTCGAGAACCATGAGGAAGCGGTGCGCGGTGCTCTTGTGCAACTGGAGAGACGATGCGACCTGGGCGAGGCCCAGCGGGGTCTCGCTCTCACCGAGGAGATCGAGCACAGCAAAAGCTCTGTCGAGTGCTTGAACTTTGTACGTACCGTGCGGAGCATTGTCTCGCATATTGACCCGTGATTCCACGATTCGAATCCCTGATATAGGTTCTCAGAATATGGGATTCCAGTCAAGAAACAGTTCCGCCCCCGAATCGCCGCTGGGAGAGGCTCTCTCTCTGTTAGGACGAACCAAGAAGAGATTTAGTTTGAGCAGCGGATAAAAGCTGGCGAAAGTGCGCCACTTGCGAATGTAAGCCAGTCGGAAATCAGGCAGGGATAATGTCGCCTTCCCCTGGCGCGAGAAAGAGATTGGCCTCAAGACCATGCTGGCGGTCGTAAAGGTCGCGGTAACGGCCATTGAGGGCATAGAGCTGAGCGTGATTGCCGCTTTCCACGATGCGGCCATCTTCGACCACGAGAATCTGGTCGGCACGGCGGATGGTGGAAAGCCTGTGAGCGATGACGAAGGTTGTGCGGCCCTGCATGAGCTGCTGCAGCCCGGCCTGGATCATCGCTTCAGACTCGGAGTCGAGCGAACTGGTGGCTTCGTCGAGAATAAGCAGGCGCGGCTCGGCCAGCAGGGCTCGAGCTATCGACAATCGCTGGCGCTGGCCTCCGGAGAGCTTGACGCCGCGCTCGCCGACGATGGTTTCATAAGTCTCGGGAAAGCGCTCGGCAAACTCATCGACGCGGGCAGTTCGACACGCGAACAAGAACTGTTCCTCAGACGCGTCGGGGCGCGAGAACATGATGTTTTCGCGGATGGTGCCGTCGAAAAGGAACGAGTCCTGGAGCACCACACCTAGCTGGGAACGGAATGTGTTGAGGTCGACGTGGGCCAGATCGATGCCATCGACAAGCACCTGCCCCTTGACGGGCGTGTGAAATGCACACAGCAGGCTGATAATGGTCGATTTGCCTGATCCGGATGAGCCAACAAGGGCGGTAACAGTTCCCTGGCGCGCCTCAAAGCTGATGCCATGCAGAACGGGCTTCTCGGGAGTGTAGGCGAACTCGACATTTTCGAATCGTACGTTGCCCTCGATGGGCGGCATCTTGATGGACCGGCCCGGAGTCTTGTTCTCCTCGAGTTCCGAGAGTATCTCCATGGTGCGATCGATTCCAGCCACAGCCTCAGTGAGCTGCGTGCCGATGTTCACTACCTGAACAACTGGCGCAATCATGAATGCCAGAAACATGGTGTACTGGATATAGGTGCCGTCGTCCATTTGGTTGTGCAAGGCCAGGCGGCCACCCAGCAGCATCACCAGCCCACCCACCATTCCCAGTACGGTAGTTGCCGCCATTGACATCAGGCTGGTGGCGGTAAGCGAGCGCATGACGTTATCGAGCAGGCGCAGCACGCCGGTCGTGAAGACACCGGCCTCGCGATCTTCGGCGTGGTACCCCTTCACCACGCGCACACCGCCGAGCGATTCGGTCAGGCGCCCGGTAACTTCACCCGTGATTTTGGCGCGTTCCCTAAAGATAGGCCGAATGGTTTTGAACGCGTACTGAAGGATGAAGACGAAGACGCCGACAACGGAGAAGACGATAAGGGTCATTCCCGCGCTGCGGTGAAGCAGGAAGATGAAGGCCATGGCCGCGGTGAGCAGTCCACCGACAAACTCAACCAGGCCGGTGCCAATCAGATTGCGCACGCCTTCAACATCGTTCATGATGCGCGAAACCAGCAGACCAGTGCGGTTTGCATCGTAAAAACTGACTGAAAGCCGGCCCACATGCTGCTGCACCTGCTGCCGCAGTTCGGCGATCATGCGCTGCGCCGCCTTTGACAGCAGTTGGGTGTTCAAAAACGAGGTAATTGCCTGGACGAAAGTGGCGGCGAAGACGGCGATCACCAGGGGCATGAGCCTGTAGCCCTGGTGCTGCCTGAGCACCAAGTTTACAAACGGCCTGGAGACAAACGGCAGCGTGAGACCAGCAACACGATTGATGGCCACCAGCACCAGTCCGAGCAGAAGCAGCCATTTGCGCGGACGCACCAGTTTCCAGATCTCAGGCATTGCCTTGCGCAGATTCGCTTTCTTCTTCGGCGGGTCTTCACCGCCGCGCGCACTGCGGCCGTGGGGCGAGCGCTCAGCGCGCATACCCATGCCCATTCCTCCGCCGCGCATGGTCGACATGCGTTATTCCGCCATCTTCTGGCGAGCGTCGATGAACGACCGCACGCACATCATGACGTAGATGAACAGCAGCGCCGCCATGATGAGCTGAGCGCCGATGGCTTTCATGTCTGGATCTATCCCGAGCGACCGCGCATGGCCGTATGCGTGGATGGCGCTACCGACCGCGCCGAGGAAGCCCAGCAGACCGATGGTGACATTGATGTGCATGAAGAGCTTTCGGCGGCTCTCAATCGGGCTTTTGGCGAGATATCCAAAGACAACCAGAGGCAGACCGAAGTAAATGGGAATGAGCGCGGTGGGATGCACGCTGCCAGTTCCCACGTAGGCGACGATGCCCAGAATGAAGAGAAGCGCCCCGAAAAAAACACTTATCCTTGCCACGAGAAACCTCCAACGACAGTGTACAAGGGGGCGGCTTCTAGCCTCTAGCTTCTAGAACTGGTTGCATAAACCCGGCTTTGAAAGGGCACGGCTTTAGCCGTGCCGCAAAAGCCGCAAAAACTCTGGGCTTTAGCCCCTGAGGGACGATTCAGGGTTCCATAAGGCATATTTATGCAACCAGCTTCTAGCTTTCAGCTCTCAGCTCGCGTTTCCATAGGACATGCGAACGCAAGAATTAAAGTAAAAGCGAAATTTCTGTGGGCCAGGGGGCCTTTAGTACGCCGGTCAGAAAACCAGCGTTACCCAATCCCTATTCCCTGTTCCCTGTTCTTTCACCGCTGTATGCGCGCAGAACCGCCCTTGGCGAAGGCTCGCACCTGCTCGAGCGTGGCCATTGTGGTGTCGCCGGGGAACGTAGTGAGCAAAGCGCCATGAGCCCAACCGAGCTTGAGGGCTTCTTCAGAGCTCTCGCCGTTCAGCAGGCCGTAAATAAAGCCAGCCGCGAACCCGTCGCCGCCGCCGACGCGATCGATCACATCGAGCTCAACTGTCGGCGCGGAGTAGGTCTTGCCGTCGACCCAGGCTACAGCGCTCCAGCTATGGTGATTGGTTGAATGGACTTCGCGCAGGGTCGTAGCAACAATTCTGGCCTGCGGGTGCTTCGTTGTGACCTGCTCGATCATGCCAAAGAAGATTGCGGGATCGAGCTTGGACTTGGCGTGAACGTCGGGACCGGGGATGCCCAGTCCTTTCTGCAGGTCCTCCTCGTTGCCGATAAGGACATCGACATTCTCGACGATGGTCGCAATGGTTTCAACGGCGTGATCGATGCCGCCGGAAATCTTCCATAGCTTCTCGCGGAAGTTGAGATCGAATGAAGTGACGGCCCCGGCGGCCTTGGCGGCTCTCATCATCTCGGCGGCGAGGGGCGCGGTAGTGGGGCTGAGCGATGCAAAGAGGCCTCCGCAGTGGACCCAGCGAACGCCGCCGGAGAAGATGACCTTCCAGTCAAAATCGCCGGGCTTGAGCTGGGCGGCGGCCTCGTTGGCGCGGTTGTAAAAGACGACGGGCGGGCGGACGCCTGCGCCGCGGTCGCTGTAGACAGTGGCCATGTTGGGGCCGGTGGCGCCATTGTGCTCGAAGTGCTTGTAGATCGGCTTGACGCCCATGGCGCGCACGCGTTCCGCGATCAGGTCGCCGATCGGGTAATCGACCATGGCGGAGACGATGGCAGTGTTGAGACGGAAGCAGTCAGAGAGGTTGGCAGCCACGTTGTATTCGCCGCCGCTCACGTGAATCTGGCACTCGGTGGCCTTGCGGAATGGGATGATGCCGGTGTCGAGGCGGTGAATGAGCGCGCCAAGGGCGAGGAAGTCGAGTGCACCGGTTTGAGGGATGTTGACGCCGTTACTCATGGCTTGTTCCTTGCTTGCTCTTCAACCTGGAATTCATCGAAAGTGAGCTCATCCGGCGTTCGCCTCCAGCTTCTTTACATCCGCAAGCACATTGGCGGGGGTCCACTCGTTGCCGGGATAGAATTGCGCCACTTTGCCATCGGGACCAATGAGCGTAGTTGAAAGCGTGTGATTGATGGTGTCGTTGTCACCCGGGGTGATGCCGACATCGAAGTACTTGGCCATTTCAACGATCTCCGCCTGGGTACCAACCGCAAAATCCCAGTGGCTGAACGCGCTCTTGGCATCGCTGCCGATATACGCTGCGCCGTAGGCGCGCAAACGCTCAGGTGTGTCGTGTTCCGGATCGAAGCTGACCGAGAGCAGATGGGTCTTGGCATAGAGCGCGGGATTGGCCGAGAGCTGTTGATTGATAGTGGCAAAGTTGCGCGTGACCCGCGGGCAAAAGTCAGGCAGCGGACAACGCGTATAGATAAAGGTGATGAGCACTGTTTTTCCGCGGAACTGACTTAGATGGATTGCGCGGCCATCCTGATTGCGCAGCTTGAAGTCGGGCACCTGGTCACCGGGCGCAGGCACGTGATAGAAGGCCGTTGGTTTGTAGTCAGGCTTGCCCTGCGCGATAACAACGATATGGTCGAGAAGGATGTCGGCGTCAGGATTCTGCGAGACCAGCACGTCGGCGGTGATCACGTCGCCGGGGTGCAGTTCGCTCAGGATTGAAGGGTCCTTGAGCTTGTAGGGCATGGTCATGGCTTCCATAAAGCCGGGGATGGCTTCATGGTCGACCGTGACTTCGCCCGTGGCGTGATTGGTGTTCATCACTTTGCCGCGCAGATGGTAGACCTTGAAGGCCGGCGACGCGGACGATTGCTGCGTGGGACTGGGCGCCGAATGGCAGCCGGAAAGAAGAAAAAGAGCGACGGCCGCAACTGCGCTGAAGTGGCGGATCATGATTACGAGTGTATAACCGTGGACCGGCCCACTTGAAGCAGGCCAGACAGGTGGCAGCAGCAAAGCCGGGCAGCGTATAACGCAGGAATGGGAACACAGAGCAAAGCAGGGCTGGCAGCGGGAATCGACGCTTGGCTGCGCGGTGGCGGAACCGTGGTTACGGCCAGCGAACGCAGCGCGAGAGCCATTGCGGCGGCCTTTCATCGGGCCCGCCAGGCCGAAGGGCTGACCGCGTGGCCTGTTCCCGATGTGAGGGACTGGCAGGGCTTTGCGCTCGATGAATGGCAGAAACGGAATGGCGACGCGCGCATGGTGCTCAATCCCCTGCAGGAACAGGCGCTGTGGGCTGGAATTGTCGAAGAGCGTCACATCGAGGCTGCGAGTTTTCCAGGTACGCTGCATCGTTTGGCAGCGATGGCGATGGAGGCGCATCGGCTGATTTGTTCGTATGCGCCGCAGTATCTGGCCACAAAGGCACGGCGCGCATGGCAACAGGACGCGGGAGCCTTCAGCGACTGGCTGGCCGCATTTGACGAAGTATGCCGTACGCGTGAGTGTGTGAGCGCGGCTCGGCTGACAACGGAATTGGCTGAGGCGCTCGCTCAAGACAGCACGGGACGGACTGAGTTGTTGCTGGCAGGGTTCGACCGAATTCTGCCGGCACAGCGAACACTGCTTGAGGCGTGGGGGCCTTGGCGCGAGGTTGAGCTGGACGAAGCAACGGCGGACGTTTCGTTTTATGAAACTGTGGACACCCGTGAAGAGATGGCCGCATGCGCGATGTGGTGCAAACGCGAGTTGACGTCGAATCCAGCAGCCAGGCTGCTGGTGGTAATGCAGAACGAGGCCAGGCAACGCGGCGAAATTGAGCGGGCGCTGCTGCGACATGCGGAGCCGGGAGGTTGGCGCGGGATTAGCACACCTTTATTTGAGTTTTCGCTGGGCGTACCGCTGGCGCAAACTGCCTTGGGACGAGGGGCGCTGCTGACGCTCAAATGGTTGAGCGAGGCGATTACGGAAAACGAAATTGACTGGCTGCTCTCGACCGGGCAAATCGCGGCAAATGAGGACGAGACGCGCGCACTGACCGCGTTTATGCGGGGATTGCGGCGGAGAACCTTGCAGCGAACCGCGTGGAATCTGGCCGAATGGATAACGCAACGTAGGGCCGGAACTGTTCCCGACGCGTGGATGCAGAGGTTGACGCAGGCAAAACGCGATCTTGAAAATGAGATGAGGCAGGCGCGGAGCCCACGGGATTGGGTTGAATTGGCGCAGAAACTGCTTGAGACAACGGGCTGGCCCGGCGGAAGGCCGCTGGGCAGCGATGAACACCAGGTCACCGAGCGGCTTAAGCGCGTAATGGATGATTGCGCGTCTCTGGGCTTTGACGGCGCGCGCGTGCAGTGGCGGGATTTCGTGGACGCGCTCGAGAGAGCGGCAGCGCAGGCGCTGTTTGCATCAGAGAGCAGAAATGCGCCGATATTGATCGCAGGTCCGGCGGAAACGGCTGGGCTCGCGGTCGACGGCATCTGGTTCCTGGGCGCGAGCGAAGATGCGTGGCCGGCAGCCGGAACTACGCATCCGTTTTTGCCCATCGGTATGCAACGCGAGGCGCGGATGCCGCACGCCGCGGCGCAGTTTGACTGGGAACTGGCGCAGGCCATGACGGCGCGCCTCCTGGCATCGGCGGCGCAGGTGAACTTCAGCTATTCGCGGCAAACCGACAATGTGGAGGCCAGACCTTCTCGGATGATTACGAAAATTACGGGCGCGCCGCGCATGCTGCCTGAGGAGTTGCGCCCGGCGCGTGAGGGAGAGGCCGCAACAGAGAGATGGACCGATGTGAGTCGAGTTCCCTTCCCTGGCGGCAAAGTGCGCGGCGGAGCCGGCGTGCTGACTTCGCAGTCGCAGTGCCCGTTCAAGGCGTTTGCCTGCGCTCGCCTGGGGGCCGAGGGATGGGACGCGGCAGAGGCCGGACTGACAGCGGCGCAGAGGGGCAAATTGCTGCATGCCGTGCTTAAGCTGGTGTGGGATGTGAAGGAGGGCGGAGTTGGAAACCACACCGAGTTGATGGCGATTGCCGATCTGGGCGCGTTTGTTGAGCAGCGCGTGCAAAGAGCGATGGCTGAAGAACTGCGCAATGGCGAGCGCGAGGTGATGCCGCCAAGATATCTGGAACTGGAGCAAATGCGGCTGACGAAGCTGGTATCCGAGTGGCTGGAGTATGAGCGCAAGCGCGTTGAGTTCACCGTGGTTGGAACCGAGGTGGAACGGGAGCAGCAGATTGAAGGGCTTGATCTGCGTCTCCGCATGGACCGTGTGGATCGGCTGCAAGACGGCAAGCTGCTCGTGATTGATTACAAGACCCGGATGGTGGACAAAAAAGCGTGGGATTTGCCGCGACCCGACGATGTGCAACTGCCGTTGTATGCGGGATTCGCGCTGAATAACGACGCGGAGTGCGGCGGGCTGGTGTTTGCAAAGATTCGCGCAGGCGAGTTTGAGTTTGATGGACGCGTAGGGGATGCCAAGGCTACTTTGCGGCCTGACGTAAGCCCGAACAGCGCGCTGGCGAAAAAGAAGCTGACCGAGCAGGATCTCGACGCGTGGCGAGGGTACATCGAACAGATGGCGCGGGATTTTGTTGCGGGCGAGGCAAACGTTGATCCGCGCGACCGGGAAAAAACCTGCGAGAAATGCGGACTGCAGACACTGTGCCGGATTGCGGAGTTTGCGCCGGACGAGGACGAAGGCGAAGCAGGCGACGAGGCCGGCGATGAATAACTCCGCGATGCGAACGCTCCCTCCAGATCAGTCCGAACGCGTGCGCGCACTCGACGCAGAGAAGAGCGTGCTGGTCAAGGCGCCGGCGGGCTCGGGCAAGACCGATCTGCTGACGCGCAGATTCTTGCGGCTGCTATCGATGGTGGACGAGCCGGGCCAGATTGTCGCGATCACGTTCACCAAGGCTGCCGCAGCGGAGATGCGTCACAGAATCCTGGCGGAGCTGGAACGTGCCGCGGAGGGGTTGAGTAACGGCACAGAGGAAGATACCGAAGGCGGATTCGCAATGGCGAAGTTGGCGGAGAGTGCGCTGGCGCGTTCAGAAACGGCGGGATGGAAACTGATCGACTTGCCGGCGCAACTGCGCATCATGACAATCGACGCGTTTTGCCGGGAATTGGCGCTCCAGCGACCGCTGCTCTCAGGACTTGGAGGAGGACTGGAAATCGCCGAGCATCCAAATGAACTCTATCGCAGGGCGGCGCGGCAGACGCTGAACGCGATTGAAAGGGCCGATGCGAGGTTGCGCGATGCGATTGAGGCGTTGTTGCTGTGGCGCGACAACAGTTGGCAGGACGTGGAAAACCAATTGGTGGAGATGCTGGCGCAGCGCGACCGCTGGATGCGGGGATTTGTGCTGGATCGCGAGCCGAATTGGGAGGAACTGCGGCAGCGACTGGAGCGGCCCTTCTCGCGCGCAGTCCGTGAGGTACTCACGCGGCTCTGCGAAATTCTGGATGAGGTTCCCGGGGCATCCGACGAGATTCTGGCGCTGGCGAGATTTGCATGCGCTCAATGCGGAGGTGCGGCTCATCGGGCGCTGGCTGAGCTCGTGGACTTCCCGGTGGCCCCATTTGACGACGCCGAAGAGTTGGAGACTGCGCGTGAGGCCTTTCAATGCCTGGCGGCGCTGTTGTTGACCGGCGACGGCGCCATGCGTAGGAGAGTTGACAAAACACTCGGCTTCCCTGCCGACAGCAAGCAGGAGAAGGCTCGGATGATGGCGCTGATCGCGCGGCTTGGAACACTGGATGGGTTCGAAGCAGCGCTGTGTAAAGCAAAGGATTTGCCTCCAGCCCGATATACCGATGACGACTGGCGGATTGTGCAGGCGTGCTTCACGGTACTGCGGCGCGCGTCGGCTGAACTGAAGGTGGTCTTCGCCGAAACTGGAGCGGCGGACTACACAGAGGTAGCGCAGATTGCCGCTGAGGTGCTGAAGGGCGAAGAAGGAATCCCGAATGAAGGCGCGTTGGCTGCGGCAGACAACATCAAACATCTGCTGGTTGACGAATTCCAGGACACCAGCCGAAAGCAGCATCGATTGTTGCAGCGCCTGATTGCGGCATGGCCCGATCGCGCGGGGCGGACGTGCTTTGTGGTCGGCGATCCTATGCAGTCGATCTACCTGTTTCGCGAGGCCGATGCGGAGCTGTTCGGTCGCGTCGAACAACTGGGGCTGGAGATTGAAGACGATTTGCCACTGGAGTTTAATACGGTTCAGTTAACGGCAAATTTCAGGACGGATCGGGAGCTGGTAACGACGCTGAACGCGACGTTCGATGAGGTTTTCAGGACTGATGACGGGAGCGGCGTACGGTTTGCCAGGGCCGAGGCTGCGCGCAGCCAGGGCCATATGGCTTGGGCGGATGCGCCGGGCCCGCGGATGCAGCTGCACGCGGAGTTTGTGCCCGCGAGAAGCGGTCGAGGAGATAGCAGCGGCGACCGTGAACGCAAGAAAGACGAACGGGAGGCCGCGCAGGCGCGGCAAACAGCGGAGATTGTAGAGCTGATCCGCGCGCACCAGGAGCGGATTAAGCTAACGCGACAAAGTAACGCTCAGAACTCTGCAGGGGAAAAAGAAAAATATCGCGTCGCGGTGCTGGGCAGGACGAAGAAATCTCTTGCGGCTATAGCAGCGGGGCTCCGCGAGGCAGAACTTCGCTTTCGCGCTGTGGACTTGGAGCAGTTGAAGGACCGGCCGGAGGTGATGGATGCGCTAGCGCTGGGCCGCGCTCTGATGAACAGCGAGGATCGCGTGGCGTGGCTGGGCGTGTTGCGTGCGCCGTGGTGCGGATTGGCGCTGGAGGACCTGCACACGATGGTGAGCGGCGACGATGAGGAACTGATTAAGGAGCCGGTTCCCGAACTGATGAAGGAGCACGCAGAATTGCTGAGTGAGGATGGTCAAGCGCGCGTGAGGAGGCTCGTCCGCGCGCTGAGCGAGGCACCGGCACTGCGGTTCGCGAGGCCAACAACGCAACTGGGCACGTGGCTTGAACAAATCTGGTTGAGCGTGGGCGGAGCGGCGTGCACAGATGCCGGGAAGCGCGCCAATCTCGACTTACTGTGGCAGACGCTGGATGGGTTGCCGGAGGGCGAGCAGGATTTTGTGGGACCCGCGCTGGATGCGGCGCTCGAAAAACTGCATGCGATACCCGACTCTGACGTAGATGCCGAATGCGGCGTGCAGTTGATGACGATCCACGCATCGAAGGGGCTGGAGTTTGAAGTGGTGATCGTGCCCGAACTTCAAGCCCCGACCCGAAAGGGCAAATTCGAGATGCTGTCTTGGCTGGAGCGAGGCGTACTGGCGCCGGAAGAAGCGGAAGAACCGACGGAGCTCTTGATTGCGCCGTTCCAGGCCAAGGGCGCGGAGCGAGGCAAGGCCAAGGCGTGGGTCGATCGTGTGCAACATCAGTGCGAGCGCCAGGAGATGCGGCGCATCCTTTATGTGGCGGCGACGCGGGCGCGTGAAGAACTGCACTTTTTTGCGCGGGCCGAGTACAAGCAAGGCGCAGATGGGTTTGAACTATGCGATCCGCGAGAGAGTCTGCTTGAGACGGCGTGGCCTGCGTTTTGGATAGAGATTGAGCAGCAGTTTGCAACGTGGAAAGCGGATCGGGAAGGAAGCGTGGAACGTCTCGCCGCGGAGGCGGCGGCTATCTTCGAAATGCCGCTGAGAGAGGTTGCGGAAACAGTAGATCGCAAAACGGGCCCGAAGAGATTGCCGGCAAACTGGAACACTACGGAGGGTGAAGCCGCGATACGCGTGACGGAAAACCCGATTAAGGGAACCGGGCGGTTGTACGAGCGGCATGAGGGTGGGTTGCTTTCACGGGCGCTGGGGCGCGCGGTGCATCTGCTGCTGGAGCATGCGGCGTTGCTGCGCACGGCGCGGGAGTGGGATGCAGTGCGTGCGGCTCTTCAGAGATTGAGCCCGCGAGTGACGGCTGAGATTCGTGCCGCAGGAATCGAGCGAGGCGCCGCGGCGCGGATTGCGGAGCGTGCACTGAGGATTGCGATTGAGGCGACCACGGAAGTGTCGGGGCAGTGGATTCTGGATTCGCGCGCAGAAGCTCAAAGCGAGGTTCGCTGGACCGGGGTTGCCGGCAGCGTAGTGCGAAGCGTTCAGGCGGACCGGGTGTTCAAGGCCGGCGATAAGCCGCTGAGCGCGAGCGGCGACGTGTGGTGGATTGTCGATTACAAGACCGCACACGAAGAGAATGTGAACCTGGCCACACTGCGCGGGAGTTTTGCGCCGCAGCTTGAAGCTTACGCGCGTGTGCTTAGAAACTTGCATGGGCCGGACACGAAGGTGTGTGCCGGGTTGTACTACCCGAGGGTGAAAATGCTGGATTGGTGGGAAATTGGTTAGCTCCCAGCCTCTAGCTCCTGGCCTCTAGTTCGAGCCAGCCGATCGCTAGAATTCAGCGAGGTTGACGTCGGAAAAGCTAGAAGCTTGGAGCTAGAGGCTAGGAGCTAGCATTACTGCAGGTTCGCCATCAGGCTGTCGAGGGCGGACTTGGGCGGACGCGTCAGCGACTCGGGCAGCGTGGACAGCGGCTCATCGATTAAACCCAGTTGATCGGTGAACGTGGGCTTCTTGGTGTCGATGTAGAAAACGCCGGTCAGGATTTCTTCCTTCTCGTGCGCTTCCATCAGCGTGCGGACCGCATTGGCCTTGTCGGTCGGGTCGTAGTCCTCAAGCAGCTTGCGCAGGCGCAGGCTGGAGCCGTCGTGCATCTGCACGTCATATACCGAGCCGGAGTCGTAGTCGACCTCGATGTCGTCGAAGCTGGCCACAAAGCCGATCTCGTTGATGGGCTCGTCGTTTTCCTGCAGGAACTTGTAGCTCTTGGTCGATCCTTCGTGATCGTTGAAGGTGACGCAGGGGCTGATAACGTCGAGCATCACAGTTCCCTTGTGGGCGATGGCTGCCTTCAGCATGGCCAGCAATTGCTTTTTGTCGCCCGAGAACGAGCGGCCAACAAAAGTTGCGCCGAGCTGGATGGCGAGGGCGCACGTATCGATGGCCGGCAGATCGTTAATAACGCCGGTCTTGAGCCTGGAGCCGATATCGGCGGTAGCCGAGAACTGGCCCTTGGTCAGGCCGTACACGCCGTTGTCTTCGATGATGTAGATCATGGGAAGATTGCGGCGCATGAGGTGAACAAACTGACCGATGCCGATCGAAGCTGTGTCGCCGTCGCCGGAGACTCCGAGGGCCAGCATGTTGTGGTTGGCCAGCATGGCGCCGGTGGTGACCGAGGGCATGCGGCCGTGTACCGAATTGAACGAGTGCGACCGGCTCATAAAGTAGGCCGGACTCTTTGAGCTGCAACCGATGCCGCTCATCTTCATCACATGCTCGGGCCGAACTCCCATTTCAAACATGGCGTCGATGATGCGCTCAGAGATTGCGTTGTGGCCGCAGCCGGCGCAGAGCGTCGACTTGCCGCCGCGGTAATCAACCACGGGAAGGCCGATGTGATTCAGTTTGGGGGATTGTGCGGTTGCCATGATTTAGAGGCCCTCCTTGGTCGCGAACTCTTCTGTAATGGTGCGGGCGTCGATTGGCAACCCGTTGTAATGCAGAATGCTGCGCAACTTCGCTACCTGATCGCCGGGCAGATCGAGCTTGAGCAAACTCAAGAGCTGAGCATCGCGGTTCTGCTCCACCACGTATACACGCTCGTGCGAGGCTACGAAGTCGTGAATCTCGTGCGCGAACGGATAGGCGCGGATGCGCATGTAATCCACGTTCGTCTTGTACTCATCGCCGATCTGATCGAGGCATTCGCGCAACGCGAAATCTGTTGAGCCAAAGGCCAGGAAGCCGATCTTCGAGCTTCCGTCCTTAACGGCGATAGGCGCGGGAGCCAGTTTGCGGGCGCCATCGAACTTGCGCGAGAGACGCTCCATCACCGCCTGGTATTCACCGGGCTTCTCAGTGTAACCCGCGGCGTCGTTGTGACCCGAACCCCGTGTGAAGTACGCGGCCTTGGGATGGTTGGTGCCAGGCAGAGTGCGCCAGCCGATGCCGTCGCCATCCACATCGCGGTAGCGCGCAAAGCCGCCCAGGCGCTCGAGATCTTCGGCGGTCAGCACTTTGCCGCGATCCTGCGGCTTTTCGGGATAATCAAACGGATCTGACATCCAGTTATTCATGCCCAGGTCAAGATCGCTCAGGACGAACACCGGGGTCTGCAGCCGTTCGCTGAGATCGAAGGCGGCATAGGCGAAGTCGAAGCACTCCTTTACTGAGCCAGGCAGCAAGACAACGTGCTTGGTGTCGCCGTGCGAAAGGAACGCGGTTGAAAGCAGATCGGACTGCTGGGTGCGCGTTGGCATGCCGGTAGCAGGACCGGTGCGTTGCACGTCGAAGATGACACCGGGAATCTCAGCGTAGTAGCCGAGGCCTGAGAACTCGGCCATCAGCGAGATGCCAGGCCCCGATGTTGAAGTCATGGAACGTGCGCCGGCCCAGCCTGCACCGAGCACCATGCCGATGGCGGCCAGCTCGTCTTCAGCCTGGACTACGGCGAATGTCGCCTTGCCCTCGGGCGTGACGCGGAACTTCTTCAGCAGGTCGGTGGTGGCCTCAATCAGCGAGGTAGAGGGCGTGATGGGATACCACGCCACGACCGTCACACCGGCGAAAACCGCGCCCATGCCGCAGGCTGCGTTGCCGTCGATGATGATCTTGCCCGCGGTCTGGTTCATCCGCTCAATGTAGAACGGGTCCTGCTTGGTGAACGTGGACTTGGAGTAATCGTAGCCGGCCTTCACAGCCCCAAAGTTGAGGTCGAAGACCTTCTGCTTTTTGGCAAACTGTTTGTGCACGCTCTTCTCAATCTCGGCCAGGTCCATGTCGAGCAACTGCGCCACTACGCCGACGAAAATCATGTTCTTGACCAGCTTGCGCAGCTTGGCTTCTGGGCAAACCGCGGCGGTGAGCTTGTCGAACGGCACTGGATAGCAGACCACATCGTCGCGGTACTGCTTGAGGTTGAAGTTTTCGTCGTAGATTGCCACGCCGCCCGACGGCAGTGCCAGAACATCCTCGCGGGCCGTCTCGGGGTTAAGTGCCACTAGGACTTCAGAGCTGCGCTTGCGGGCTACGTAGCCATCCTTGCTGGCGCGAATCGTGTACCAGGTGGGCAAGCCGGCGATATTTGAGGGGAAGAGGTTCTTACCGCTGACGGGAACCCCCATTCCAAAAATGCTTTTCAGCAGAACGCTATTGGCGGATTGCGAGCCGGATCCGTTCACCGTTGCTACGTTGATGCTGAAGTTATTCACTACGCGCAGAGATGCGCTGATTTCACCCTGCTCTTGACCCAGGGCGAGGTCTCCTGTCGCCATTTGGCGGGATTCCCTTCGAGTAAATTGTGGCGAGACGTCCGTTTGACCTTCTCAATGAGACGGCAATAAGTCGCACTCCTATGTGATTATAGTCACCTTGCAGGTATCACGTGCCGCATTCGCGACACAGCGGTAACCCGGTTGAATACGAGGCGGAACGATTCCCGGGAACGAGCATCTCCGCGGGCAGAAGCAAAGCGGTGCAACTAATAGAATTACCACCCTTTAGCTAGACTTTCGTTGGTTGACAGGCGCCAAATCCGGAGCTGGCCTGCATTTCTGGCAGCAGGCGCGAAACGCGCGTCTGAGTGCCCTTAAGTGAGGCTTAAGTGCCCTTAAGTGAGCTTAAAGAGCCTCTAAACCGGGCTTATCTGGCCTTATCTGTAGTTACTCACAAGTAAATAGCCGATCCTGGTTTCCCTTTGTTTTCAATTTGATGCGTTCGTCTCAGCCCATTTCCAGCCCACTAAAAAGGGGGGAGGGGGTGGGGGTATTTACGGTAGGGTGCAGACCTGGGACATTCCTGACAGATTGAATCGGGGCTCGCAACTCGATCGAAGAGCAAACAGATCGGCATAAGAATAGTGTGCGCCGGGAAGGGGTAATTGGATGCAAAAGAAGCGAGGCTGATGCGGGGCTGAAAATCCGCACATGGATGTTGAGTGTGCTTGAATTCGCTCCAGGCTCCGGCATTGCCGCGTTACACTTATCCGCGTTTGTTTGAGCCGGCCTCCGCGAGACATCAAGTAAGGACGCGTAATTGTGAATGGGAACGGCGTGCGAACGGACGAGCAGGGAAAGGGACGAACGATGAGCGAAACTTCAACCATGGAAACGGCGGCACAATCGCTGCCCGAGAACGCTTACAAGCCCCTCAAGAAGGGTGAGACATACAAGCCGCTGATTGGCGCAGAGGTAAGTCGGCCTGAGCTGACGCTGCGGGCGGTGTTCTGGGGAGTGCTCTTCTGCATTGTTTTCTCGGTGGCGTCGGCGTATTCAGCGTTGAAGGTTGGCCAGGGGATGGAAGCGGCCATCCCTATCTCGATTCTCACCATCGGCCTGGCGCGGATGTTCAAGCGGCGCTCTACGCTGCTTGAGAACGTGATTATCACCGGAATTGGAGCGGCATCGGCCGCCGTGGTGTCCGGCGCAGTGTTTACGGTGCCCGCGCTCTACACGCTGCATCTCGATCCGCATCCCGTGCAGACGATTTTTATCTGCCTGGCCGGCGGCTGCTTTGGCGTCCTGTTCCTCATTCCGCTGCGGCGATATTTTGTGCGCGAGACGCACGGACATTTCCCCTTCCCCGAGGCGACTGCAATCACCGAGGTCCTGGTAACGGGAGAAAAAGGCGGATCGCAGGCACGGCTGCTCTTGCAGGCCACGGCTGTTGCCGGCGTTTATGATTTCCTGGTCACTACTTTCCATACCTGGAAGGAGTATCTCGATTTCCAGTTCATACCGATTGTGAAGACTCTGGCAGATCGCGCACGGATGGTTTTCAATTTTGACGCGGTCAGCTTTGTGCTGGGTCTTGGTTACGTGATGGGGATTCGCAGCGCGATTGTCTTCTGCGCCGGCGGCATCTTTTCAAACTTTGTGCTCACGCCGCTCTTCTGGTTTACGGGCAGCCACATGGCTGCGGCGGTCTATCCGGGAACAGTTCCAATTGCCCAAATGACTGCGGTGCAGATCTATCGCAATTACGTTCGATTTATCGGCGTGGGAGCGATTGCCTCGGCTGGAATTGTTGGCGTTCTCAAATCGCTGCGCGTCATTGCCGGGGCATTTGGAATTGCGCTCCGCACCTTCACCTCGGGTAAAGTCGAATCCCAGGAACGCACCGACCGCGACGTGCCGATGATCGGCATCCTGTTGGGGATTGTGATTGGAGCAATTGCGGCCGCGATGTTCTTCTCGCGGTTAAACGTTTCGTGGACCGTGCTGGCGGCAGGACTGGCGTTGATGATCTTGTTTGCGTTCTTCTTTACCTCAGTGGCCGCAAACGCGATTGCCACGACTGCGAACAATCCGGCATCGGGCATGACCATGCTCACCGTCATCATTTCGTCGGTGGTTCTGCTGAGCTTTGGCCTGAGCGGAACAACGGGAATGTTTTTTGTGATGGCGATTGCAGGCATGGTGTGCACGGCGCTCTGCTCGTCAGGCCAGTTCATCACGGACTTGAAGGCCGGCTACTGGATCGGATCGACGCCCGCCGCGCAGGAGAAGGTCAAATTCCTCGGCGTGATTGTAGCGGCGGTAACAGCGGGACTGACGATTGTGCTGCTGGCACATAGCTACCAGTTTGGCGAAGCCGCGGCGGGCGATGCGCGACAGGTGCTGGCCGCGCCTCAAGCATCGATTATGAAGGCGCTGGTGGTGAGTTTCATGAGCCGGCAGCCGGTAGCGTATATGCTCTTCGGCATTGGCGTAGCCGTAACCGTCATCATGGAGATGCTGGGCAAATCGTCGCTGGTGTTTGCGCTGGGAATGTATCTGCCTCTGGGTTTGACCACGCCGATCTTAGCCGGCGGTTTCTTGTCGCACCTGGTGCATCGGAAAGCGGAGAAGACAGACGGCGAGCTGGGCAAGCAGATTCGCGAGCGCGGCGTAATTCTGGCCTCAGGATTGATGGCAGGCGGCGCGCTGGGCGGTGTTTTGGGGGCGGCGCTGAGGCTGTTGCCGAGTTATCGCGAAGATTGGGTTCAAACCCCGTTCTATGGGAATGATGCAATTTCGCAGATCGTTTCGGCGCTTTTGTTCATAGGGGTATGCCTCTATGTCTGGTTTATGACATTGAAGAAAGAGAAGGTGAGCTGATGGATGCGGCCGGTAAATATGTTGCCGATGCAGTGTTGGGCATCGATACGTTGTGGGGCGGCGATGTTCTTTGCCCTTCGGGGACAGGCAGGTTTATTGCGGATTCGTGGTTCAGCGATGAGCCTTTGCCGCAGGCGTATACGCATGAGGCCGCCGCAAAGTTGCGGCAGGCGGGCGGCGTAGGCGGAAAAGATCTGGATGGCGCGGTGATCGATGGGTACGTGAAAGAGATCGATCTGCGCGGCGCAATTGCCGGGGTTCGCAAAGAGGCGGGTGCCGCAGGCGGGCTGCGCGCAGCCTATCTCGATGGGCTGGCGGTGTGTCTGGAAACGATGTTTGACCTGGCTATGGAAGTCACAGGCAAGGGCGAGCCGGTTCCCTACGCGCGGGCAGTTGAAGCCTCGACGGCCAAGCCGCCCGAGCCGTCGCAGCCTGCGGCGAAGCGGCAGAGGCTCGAAGAACTGCTGGGACTTGCGGGCTACACCGCCAGTCTACTCGACAATGTCGATGCGTGGCGTCGCGAACGCGTGGTTCCCATGGCGTCGGTAAAAGCGTTCGGAGCCGCCGTGATTGCGTACTTCGACCAGTTGAGCCAGAAGAACATGTTGCCGTATCTGCCCGCTGAGTTGAGGCCCATTCCGAGAGCCAATATCGGCTTTTTGCCGATCAAGGACGCGTGGTTCTCAGGCTCGATGAACTATATCGGCCGCGCGCGCAACGCCGACGGAAGCCCTCAATACGAAGCGTCATACGAAATCAATGCGTCGTTGCAGATCACCTATCCCGAGTTTGAGCAATTGGTGAGCCACGAAGTTGTGCCGGGGCACGTTACCACGTTTGCATATCTGCAGAATCTGTACGTGCGGGGCAAGGCGGAATTCGAAGCTTCGGTGCTGACCATGAATACGCGTGCAGCGACGTTGTTTGAGGGTATTGCGAACAACGCCATCCTGATTGCCCATGGAGTTACCGAAGTGGAAGACCTGCCCGATGAGGACTTGCAGATTGGCGTGCTGCTGGCGCTGCTGCAAGACGACGCAAAGAATCAATCGTCGTATATGACCTGGGGAGAAAAGCGTGAACAGGCCGAAGTTGCGGCCACACTTCGCAGAGATTTCCTGGTAACGGAAGAGCGCGCCAATAAACTGTCGGGCGCGTGGGGACGACATCCGTTGCTGGGACGGATGTATCTACCGGCGTATCGCGCGGGAACTGACAAAGTGGCAGCGATCAGGCGCGCATATCCGGCGGAGAAGGCGCTGCCCGCGATTTATGGATGCGACGGGCTGGTGGATATTCATACCATCGATCAGGTTTTAAATGGCTGAAGGGCGAATGCCTCTTTAGTGGCAGGGCGCCGCAACTGCAAGAACGTTATACTTCATCAGAATCCAGGGGAGAATCAGTCAGCACCATGCCCGCTACTGACGCCTCGCGCGCCCGTGTTCCGCACGCCTCTGCCGCCCCTCTCATCATTTTCACCATCTCAATGTTCCTGAGCGCGGCTCTTCTGTTTCTCGTGGAGCCGATGATCGGAAAGATGCTGCTGCCGTTGTTGGGCGGAACTCCCGCCGTGTGGAATACCTGCCTGGTATTCTTCCAGGCTGCGTTGCTGGCCGGGTATTTATACGCCCATGCGGCGTTGCGATTCCTGGGACGCAGAGTCCAGATCATTACGCATATGGCGGTGTTGCTGCTGCCCCTGCTGATTGCGGGAATGCTGCCGCCGCATGTGCCTGCGGGATGGGAGCCGCCCGCCGCGACGAACCCGGTGGGATGGGTGCTGCTTGTGCTGCTGGTGGTGATCGGGCTGCCGTTTTTTGCGCTGTCGGCTACCACGTCGATGATGCAACGCTGGTTTGGCGATTCGGGGCGCGCGGACGCCTCCGATCCGTACTTTCTCTACGCGGCAAGCAATTCAGGAAGCCTGCTGGGGCTGCTGGCGTTTCCGCTGGTAATGGAACCGCTGCTGCGGTTGAGCCAGCAGAGCCTGCTGTGGAGCGCCGGCTATGCGACCTTTGTGGTGATCACTGCCGTTTGCGCCGCGATGGCATGGAGATGGGGCGCAAGGAGCGCGACCGCAGGAGCTACGAATAATGGACCGCAGGGCGACACCCAGCCGCGATGGAGCAAAAGAGGTCGATGGATTGCGCTCGCCTTCATTCCATCGAGCCTGATGCTTGGCGTTACCACGGCGATGACGGCCGATGTGCCGGCGATTCCATTGTTCTGGGTACTGCCTTTGGCCGTGTACCTGGTCAGCTTTGTGCTTGTCTTCGCGAAGAGACCGCCCATCTCGCATAACTGGATGGTCAAGAGGCTGCCGTTTCTGATTCTGTGCGGCATTTGCCCAACCCTTTCGCAGGGAACTTTTTCGCTGCCAATACTTTTGATCCTGTATCTGACGGTATTGTTTGGATTGGCGCTTGTCTTTCACGGCGAGCTGGCGCGGAGCAGACCCGCCGTGGTCAGCCTCACCGAGTTTTACCTGTGCCTGTCGATCGGCGGAGTGCTCGGCGGAGCGTTCAATTCCCTGCTTGCGCCGGTCATTTTCAAAACCGTAATGGAGCTGCCGCTGGTGCTCATATTTGCAGCGGCTATGGGGCCGACACTCGGCGCCGGTTTCGACACCGGGGGCAGGTGGGATGCGCGGAAGGACTGGCTGCTGCCCATTGCGCTCGGGGTTTGCATGGTATCCGTAATCCTGGGCCTGGCGCATACCGGCATCAAGCCGGGCCACGTTGAAACGACGCTGGTGTTTGGCTATTCGCTGCTGTGGTGCCTAAGTTTTGGCAGACGCAGAATGCGCTTTACGCTTGGGCTGATGGCAATGTTGATGGCCAGTTGGCTGTATGCGCCCTATGGGCATCTGCTCAAGGCCGAGCGTAGTTTTTTTGGTGTGTATCGCGTGCGCAACAGCCCCGATGGACGGTTCAGGCTGCTCTATCACGGCGCCATCGCTCATGGAACGCAGAGTCTTGACCCGAAGATGAGTCGCGAGCCGCTGGCCTATTACACGCGCAGCGGTCCCGCCGGCGCGGTGATGACTGCGGCGCAGCAAAAGATGCCGCATGGTGACTGGGCTATTGTGGGGCTGGGCGCGGGAGCGATGGCCTGCTACATGCAGCCGGGCCAAACCCTCACATACTACGAAATCGATCCCCTGGTGGCCGAGATTGCCGAGGACCCGCAATACTTTACGCTGCTCTCGCAATGCGACCCCGACACAAAGATTGTGCTGGGCGACGCGCGGCTGAAGCTGAAAGATGCGCCTGACTCCAAATACGGACTAATTGTGCTCGACGCCTTCAGCGGCGACTCGATTCCGATGCACCTGATAACCAGGGAAGCGCTTGCGCTTTACATTCAGAAACTGGCGCCGGGCGGACTGATCGCGTTTCATGTTTCGAACCTCTACTTCAACCTAGCGCCGACGCTGGGCAACCTGGCTGCGGATGCACATCTGACCGCGCTCGTGGGCAACGACACCGAGGTTAGCCAGGCTGAGCGCGACGCCGGCAAGCTGCCGTCGATCTGGGTGGTGATGGCGCGCGATCCCAACGACCTTGCGCCGCTCTACGCCGCGCCGCATCAGCGATTTGCGTGGCAGCCGCTGAATGGGCAACCCAACGCGCGGCTCTGGACTGACGACTACTCGAATCTGCTGGGAGTAGTGAAGTCGTTCAGCGCGACACACTGAAGGCGCCCCAGATCTCAATATAGAGATCCCCACCCCAACGAATAGAAATCATTCGTCGGGGACCCGGAACCCGGGGCCACCCATTCTTGTTTCAACGCCGCTTACTTGTTCGTAGTCGCGGCTGGCACCGACGCACGCAGCGTGACTGCCTTGGTGGTAATTACCAGCTCAGCAGGCTTCAGCGACGGCCCCTCCCAGGACTCCTTGTCTGCCTTGATGTGAATTGTGCCGGCCTGTTTGGTGGATTGCAGAAGCACCTGGGCCAGGCCATTGAAGAGAGAACGTTTGGGTTCCTTGTCGCTCTCCTGGCAATTGGGGTCGCCGTTACCAACGCCGATCAGATTACCTTCGCCTGAGACGTGGAAGTTGATGGGATACTGCGCGGTCGGTACGGGACGACCGTCCTTGTCGAGTGCTTCGACTGTGATCGCTGCAACATCTTCGCCGTCGGCGTTGATCTCAGTGCGGTCGGCGATCAGCCGGATCGCAACTGCCTCGCCAGTGGTTTCGCGCTTTTCTGTCAGCACAACTTTGCCGTCTTTGGTGCCGCGCGCCTCAATGGAACCCGCTTCGTAGCGGACCTTCCACTCGACGTGGCCGAGATGCGGAACATTCTTCGAACCCTGGCTCTGCCCATTGACGAATAGCTCGACCGAGTCGAGATTGGAGTGTACCCAGATCGAGATCTCCTCGCCTTCCCTGCCCTCGAAGTTCCAATGCGGGAAGAGATGAAGCACTGGCTCCTTACCCCACCAGGACTTGTAGTAGTAAAAAGTGTCCTTGGGGAACCCGCACATGTCAATAATGCCGAACTGCGAGTTGATCGAAGGCCAGCCATAGGGAGTGGGCTCACCGCGATAGTCGAAGCCGGTCCATGCAAACCCGCCCGCCTCCCACTCGCGCGTGCCGTAGAACGTCCACCAGTTCTCCGCCGTCTCGCCCCAGCCCGGCTGGTTGGTGTCGTAGGCACTCAGTGTGTTGCGAAGCTTGTCAGTCTGGTACTCGCCGCGGGTCGAGATGGCGCTTGCGGTTTCAGAACCGTAGATAGGCCTCTCGGGATGCTTCTGGTGGTAATGATCGGGCGAAGGAAGGTTGTAGTTGAAGCCGATGATGTCGAAGGCGTCGGAGACTCCTTTGGAATTGTCTCCGTTGACGGCCGCCGAGACCACCCGTGTCGGGTCGAGTTCGTGGCACAAGTCGACCATAGTGCGCGCGATCTTGGCGCCCTCCTCGGCCATAGGGCCCTGCAGTTGTCCTTCTTCATTGCCAACCGACCACAGAATGATGCAAGGAGAATTGCGATAACGCTTGATCATCACCGCAAGCTGCGCCATGCCTTCGGGACTGGAACTCATCTGGCGGGTCTCGCACATCATCATCAGGCCAAGTCGCTCGCAGGCTTGCACCCACTCGGGCGTGGGCATGTTGTGCGAAGTGCGGACTCCGTTACAGCCCATCTGCTTCAGCACAGCAGCGCGGAAGTATTGCAGACGATCAGGCAGCGCGGCGCCCACGCCGGCGTGGTCGTGGTGGTTACAGGTGCCCTGAATCTTGATGTTCTGACCGTTGAGGAAGAATCCCTTGTCGGCGGTGAACTTCGCGGTGCGAACTCCAAAGGTGACGTTCTCCGCATCCAATACCTTGCCGCTTGACGAGACGCTGACCACTGCCGTGTAGAGGTTAGGGGCGTCAGGCGACCACAGCGCAGGTGAAGCGAGCTTCGCTGTAGCGGTAAAGCTGGCTGAGCCTTCGGCGGCGACGGATTGCGCAGGCGCCTCGGCGGTTCCAACCTCCTTCCCCGAGGGATCGAGGATTTTCCACGAGACTGAAGCGTTGGCGGCAGCGCGGCCCTGATTCACAACCACCGTAGACAGGGTGAGCGCAGCAGAGCCCTGGTTGACCTCAGAGCGCACATAGCTTTCCCACTTGCCCAGGTGAACCGGGTCAGTCTTGGTGAGCCACACGTGCCGATAGATGCCTGCGCCCTCGTAAAACCAGCCATCGCCGAAGCTGGCATCGACGCGAATGACGATAAAGTTGCGCTTACCGACGGCGAGGAAATCGGTGATGTCGAAGTGGAATGGCGCATAGCCATGGTCGTTACGGCCGATGAAGCAGCCATTCACGAAGACCAGAACGTCGCGGAAGGCGCCGTCGAACTCGACGCTCACGCGGCGGCCTGCGTCGGAGGCCGGGATGTCGAATTCGTGCCGGTACCAGCCTACTGAGGTAGCAGGATAGCGGCGGCCAAGAGGCTTGAAGCCGTGAGACGCCTGCTCGTTATCCCAGACAAATGGGAGCTCCACCGCCCAGTCGTGAGGAAGGTTGAGGGTACGCCACTTGGAATCGTCGAAGCCAGCCTTGGCAAAGTTGAATTCGCCGGTCTTTGCGAAGTCTCCTTGCCCGGTTCCGAACCCCAGATCCTTGGCAGGATCGGTTCCGTTGCCGAACATGAATTTCCAGCCGAAGTCGAATAGAAGCTGCTCGCGGGGGCCGGCGGCAGAACCGGCTGCGGGAGCGGCGGCCTGCGCGTCAACAGCAAGACGAGCCGCGGCGCGGGCAAATGCAGAACGCGAGGCGAGAGTGGCGGCCGAAATGGCCAAGCCGGAACGAAGAACATTACGGCGGGAGATACCAGGCATGAAGTTCCCTCTTTCGAGCGGGATTTGCGGCTGGCGACGGTGCGGGGCGTGCAGCCAGCAACATCGCAATATAAATGAGCCGACCGCGCTAAGTAAACGATTTCAGAAATATCCCCAAAAGTACTTTCGTGCCCACGCGTCGCGGGGCGTGAACAATTATGATATTGAGATAAAGCGAAGTACGGGCGCGGAGAGATGGCCGAGTGGCTGAAGGCGCACGCTTGGAAAGCGTGTTTAGGGGAAACTCTAACGTGGGTTCGAATCCCACTCTCTCCGCCAATGATCTTCTATATTTCTCAATCTAAACATAATCAACAGAAAACAATAAACTTACATTACTTCCCTTTTGTCGCCCTAGTCGCCATTGTCGTGCCAATTCCGTCCATTTTCCTTGTTTTGCACGACAAAATGCCACCTGCACGACAACAGATTACAGGCGCAGAAATGCCCCACCGGTTTCCCGATGGGGCTTGCCAGTCAGCACCTTAATCTCGGAAATTGGACTCGAGCTGGGAGAGCCGCTGCTCAATCACGCTGAAGCGGATGAGCTGGTTGATGCCGTTCATCACTTCGTTGAAGCGCCGATCGATGTGTAATTCGAAGCAATCCAGACTTGCTTCAAGGGCGCTGACGCGCTTTTCGATTCCATCCGAGTTTGACCTTGATGGCTTTAACATCAAAAGCGATATTCTGCGCCGTACTGTGTATGCCTTCGACGCTCGTAACGATCTTCCCTGGATAGGTGGATTGGATTTGTAGAACTGGCCGACTTTTCCTCTCAAAACCTATCCGGAACCATTTCGACTGAAAGTGCAGGCGGAAGGCGAGGCCCAACTCGACGGCGGCAACCGTCGCGGGGCCAGAACGCGCGCAGGAACAAAAAATGGAGCATGGACTTGGTTGCGCAGCGGTCGCCAATTGGTTATTGCATCTGCATTCTGACCGTGGTCGATCAGGTCCCTCGTGAATACTTCGCCCTGCACGCACATTCAGCTCGCAGCAAACAGAGAGAAAGGATCTGCTTTGACGTGTGGTGGAGACATTTGGCCGCCGGGGTCACTGCTGCCCCTCTAAGCTCGATAGTTCCCGATCAAGCGGAAAACTCACCGAGATGCGGGTGCCTTTTCCCGGTGAGCTCTCCGCACGGATTTGTCCTCCATAGAATGTGACCAGCGATTTTGCAATCGCCAAACCCAGTCCGAACCCTCCAGTCGCTCGCGTGCGCGAAGAATCGGCGCGATAGAAACGCTCGAAGATGCGCGTCAGGTGGGCCGGTTCAATGCCGCAGCCGTGGTCGGCCACCGTAACATTTATCAAGCCTGAATCAGCACGACATGCTACTTCGACGACTGATCCGTGCGGACTGTATTGAATGGCATTCTCCAGAAGGTTAAGCCAAATCAACTCAAGATCTGCGATTTCGGCGCGAATCATGGATTGTTCACTTACGCTGAAATCGATGCGAATCTCTTTGTCTGCAGCACATTGCGCCAACTTTGCGATTGCTGATTCGCAGGAGGACGCCAGATCGATAGGTTCCAGCTGACGCTGATGTCCGACGGCAATTCGTTGTTCGGCGCGGGCCGTCTGCAGCATCCGGTTCAGAAGGCTCTCCAAGCGCTCGCAGTCCCGGCCCATCGCCGTCAGCCCGCGCACGTAATCGACAGCTTCCTGAGGCTTGGCTATCAACATTTGCAGCGTAGACTTGAGGATCGCCAGGGAGGTTTTGAGTTCGTGTGCAGCATCCCCGACGAATTCCCTCTGCCGCGTAAAAGCTGCCTCCAGGCCGGTCAGAACAGTACTCAATGCGTCGATGAGCGGCTGCAGTTCCTCAGTCCGGCGCGCCGCGGCAGGCGGCTCAAACTTCCAATGCTCCACAGAAATTGCTCCAGCTGCCACCGCGAGATCACGCAACGGCATCAGCGCCTTCCGAATACTCCATATCGCCAGAACCATGGTCGGAATCAGTACCGCCAGGCTTACGACCCCGATGATCCCCGCCAGCTCCCGCATGGCGTGATCGAGCCCTCCGGTGGAAGCGGCGTAGACCACCGTTAGTTTAGGCAACGGCTGAGGGACCCCCTCCTCCGTATCGAGAATGGCTACATCGCGGAGCACAATCGCCCGGTAAGACTGGCCGCTCCATTGGAAGTTCCAGAAGCGAGCGCCCGCTGGAATACTGGCAAAGATCTGTGGGTCCAACCCCGCTGTGTGCCGCTCAAAGTCCCCGTGATCGCTGGCTACCGAAAACAGATCGCCGTGCCCGCGATGTTCCACCGGGGGAACCTTCGCCGCGTTAAAGAGCAACCCTGGACTTCCATCGTCCGGGTAATAAACCAGCGCCGCAATGCTCTCCGCGCGCCCCTGAAGAGACACGTCGAATGCGCGCCGGCCATAGTGGCGTGAGAACGCAGTCGCGATGACTACCAACCCGACTGCCAGCAGTAGCTGCGAGACCACGACCGCAAAAGTCAGCCGCTTCTCAAGAGAAAACATCTTCATGGCAATTCAATCTCGCCGGTAGCATTTAGCTTGGTCAGTGTCGTCCCCCGGCTACTGGCCAATTCCCTTAATCCCATCCGCCGCGCTCGCCACAGCCTCGCTCTCACGCCGCAGTGTGTAACCCAAACCGCGCACGGTCTGAATCAACTTCTCACTAGCCACGCTGTCGATCTTCCGTCGCAGGCCGGAGATATACACCTCGATCACGTTGCCGAATTTCTCCCAGTTGTAGTCGTAGAGGTGCTCCAACAATTCTTCCTTCGACACCAAGGCGCCGCGCCGCATGGCCAGGTATTCCAGCACGCGGTACTCCATCGCGGTCAGCACTATCCGCTTGCCGTTGACCTGCACACATCGCATTGCGGTGTTCACCTCAAGTGGACCGGTCTTGATCACCGGAGAATGCTCTCCCTTCCCGCGGCGCAACAGAGCTTTGCACCGAGCTACAAACTCGCCCAGGTCAAAAGGCTTGGTCAGATAGTCGTCGGCGCCGGCATTCAGCAACTTGGCCACTTCCTCTTTCTCGTCCCGTGCGGTCAGCACCAGTACCGGGGTGTTTCTGCCGTCGCCGCGCAGCTTGGTCAGCACCTCCAGCCCGTTCAACCTAGGTAGCATGAGGTCGAGCACCAGCAGGTCGTAAGGATTTCCGCCGGCCATAAATAAGCCCTCTTCGCCGTCTGGCGCAATGTCGACTGCGCACAATATGTTGTTGCGCAGGATGGCGGCCACATTCTGCGCCAACCGCTCCTCATCTTCGACCACTAATACCCGCATGACTACCAGTCTAACGACAACTCGGACAAATCGCTGAGCGCCGATGGGCAGGAACCACACAATCAGTGCAGCTACGCCGCACCCTCTGCTGTTGCTTCATCTCTGTTTCGCGTCAATAGATAGTACACCAGCGGCGTAATCACCAGGCTCAGCACCATCGAAATGCACAGCCCGCCAATGACCGCAATGGCAAGCGGCTGCAGCATCTGCGAACCGGCGCCCATGGCGAAGGCCAACGGCAGCATGCCACAGACAGCCGCCAGTGCCGTCATCACGATCGGTCGCAACCGGCGCTGCGCCGCGTGCATCATGGCATCGCGTGCAGAAGCGCCCTCGCCCCGAAACTTCTCATCCGCATCGAGCAGCAGAATGCCGTTCTTCGCTACGATGCCGATCACCATAATGAGCCCCATGAATGAAGCCACATTGAATGTTGTTCTCGTTATGAGCAGTGCAAGGATCACACCTGCGATAGACAGCACCGAAGATGTGAGAATAGCGATGGGCGCTTCAAAATTACGGAACTCGGCGAGCAGCACCCCAAAAACCAGCGCCAGCGCCAGCAGCAATACCTGCAGCAGATCGTGGAACGACTTCTGCTGATCTTCGTACTGCCCGCCATACTCAACGCGCACCGACGACGGCAGATTCAGCCCGGCGACCGTCTGCCTGACGTTCGCCACCGCGGTGCCCAGATCCGTTCCCTCCAGGTCAGCCGTTACGACAATGAGCCGCTGCAGATTCTCGCGCCGGATCTCATTCTGCGGCGGCAGATCTTCTACCCCGGCCAATGAGCCCAGCGAAGCCGTGTGGCCCGAGGCGCTATTGAACACGGTGTTCTTGATGGCATCGAGCGAGGCGCGATGTTCATCGGCTAGGCGAACGCGAATCGTATACTGCCGGCCGTTGGCGATCAGCGGAGCGGAAATTGGAATCCCATCCAGGATCGACGTCGCGTCCTGCGAGGCCTCTTCCGGGGTAAAGCCCAGCCGCGAAGCCACATTCGGATTGATCTGGAAATTGGTCGCCGGTCCGCTGATCGTGTTCTCAATTCCGTTCTCCACGTCCACCACGCCAGGGATCTTCCCAATCGCATCGCCCACGCGCGGCCCAAGCTGCGCCAGCATTTGTTGATCACTGGAGTAGAGTTTTATTTGGATCGGCTCGGGTGCATTCGAAAGGTCGTTGATATTGTCCTGCAGAATCTGGGTCAGTTCGATGTCCAGTTCTGGTTCCGTCTTCTTGATCTCTGCGCGCGCGTCGTCCATCACCTCCCATACGGAGCGCCTGCGATGGGCTTTCAATCTCACGGTGAAGTCGCCGCGATTGCCTTCCGTAACGGCCGCGTATCCCAGTTCCAGGCCAGTGCGGCGGGATGTGCTCTCCACTTCCGGCATGGAGTGCAGAATCCGCTCCACGTGGTCCAGGATGCGGTTGGTTTCAGCCAGCGAACTACCCGCCGGCGTGAAGTAATCGAGGATAAATCCGCCTTCGTCCATCTGAGGGAGCAGATCGCTGCCGAGCGACTGGTAGCCAAACCACGTGCCTGCGGCCAGCAACACGCAGATGCCCCCCACCCACAACGGCTTGGCGAGTGCCCAATCCAGTACCCTGTGATGAGTCTTGAGCACACTGGTAATCAGCTTGCCGGTCTTGTGAAGATCCTGGCTCCCGCCTGCAGAACTACCGCGCTCATCTTTCAAGAGGACATAGCTCAACCCTGGGGTCCAGGTAAGCGCCAGCGCCAGCGACGTCAGAAGCGCCGCTGTCATGGTCACTGCCAGCGCCCGGAAGAACAGTCCTGTCACGCCGCTTACTGAAACCAACGGGAGGAACACCACTACGGGCGTGATGGTTGACCCGATCAGCGGGACTGTGAGTTCGCGGAACGCCTTGCGCACCGCTTCGGCGCGTGATTCACCTGCATCGCGGTGCATCACAATGTTCTCGACCACTACGATCGCATCGTCAATGACAAGGCCGATGGCCGCCGCCAGCCCGCCGAGTGTCATCAGGTTGAAGCTCTCGCCCATGAGCCACAGCACGCCGATGGTGATGGCAACGGTGACCGGAATCACGAGGCCGGCAATAAGCGACGATGTCCAGTCGCGCAGGAACAGGAACAGTATGATACAGGCCAGGACGAGCCCGATGAAGATCGCGTCGCGCACGCTGCCAATCGCGTTGCGCACTAGCTGAGATTGATCGTAAAACGGCTCCATATTCACGCCTGGCGGCAAAGTCTTGCGCAACTGGGCCACCTTCGCGGCGACGGCATCGGCCACTGCCACCGTATTGCTCGTCGGCTGACGCATCAGGCTCAACAGCACTGCGTTCTTGCCGTTGGCTGTCACGCTGGTGAAGACCGGCAGGGTGCCATCTTCCACCGTAGCCACATCGCCCACATGTACGGGGGCTCCCGCGGGCGTGGTCTTCACTACCAGGTTGCGGATGCCATCGAGATCGTGCACTTGCGCGCCGACCAGTCCGAGAATGAGCTGATGGTTCGCCTCATAGAGTCCGGGCGAGTCCACGACATTCGAAGCCTCGATCGCGCTCGCCAAGTCGGGTACGGTTACGCCCGCGTTTTGCATCTGGGCGAGATTCGGGACTACGTGAAACTCCGGTACCTGGCCTCCCTGCACCAACACGGTGCTCACGCCCGCAGTGCGATTGAGGGGAGGTTTCAGATCATAGGTGGCAATCTCCCAGAGGCGGGTCAGCGGCACCGTGTCCGAAGTAAGGCTGTAACCCAGGATCGGAAAACTGGCGAACGTGAGCCGCTTGGTGGAAATGTGCACCGTCGAAGGCAGCGTCTGCTGCACCATCGACAGCGCCGCATCCACGAGTTGCAGCTCCGTGATCATATCCACGTTCCAATCAAAGAAAAGGCTCACCTCGGCGGAACCGCGACTTGTCGTCGAGCGCACCGTTTCAAGGCCGGGAACGGAATTGACCGCGTCCTCGATGGGCCGCGTGATGGTCACCTCCATCTGTTCCACCGGCATCACGCCGTTGTCCACCGCGATGATGACGCGTGGAAAATTGGTCTCCGGGAAGACAGAGATAGGCACCTTGAATGCGAGATAGACACCTGCCGCCGTGAGCATAAGAGCGAAGAAGAAGACGGTGCGGGTGGCACGCGCCAGCCAGAATGACTGGTCGCCGCTTTCAGGTGCGTTGGCTTGGCTGGGCATCACTTGTCGTCCCCGCCTTTGTCTGCCCCAGCGGGCTTGCCGTCCGCGTCGTCGCCAGCCTTGCCAATCTTCACCTTCGTGCCAGGATCGATTCCGTACGATCCGGTCGTGATCACCTGCTCTGAGCCATCTAATCCGCTCAATACCTGAACGTCGTCGCCATCGGTGATGCCCAGTGTTACCTTCTTCTTCACCGCGGTGCTATCGGGACCGACAATCATTACGCTCTTGCTGCCATCGTCGCCCGTCAGCACCGCCGACTGTGGAATCTTCATCGCGTTCTCAACGGAGCGGCCCGTGATGGCAACCTTCACCGGCGATCCCACCTTTAGCTTGCCGCTGCGGTTGTCAATCTTCAGCCAGACCTCCACTGTCGTGCTTCCCTGATCGAGCGCGGGGCTGATCATCGCCACCTTTGCTGGAACAGTCTCGTCTGAGCCGGGCAAATGAATCTCAGCATCAGCACCCACCTTCAACTGCTGCGCCAGCGCCTGTGCGATGTGCTCTTTTGCCAGGAGCGTGTTTGTTTCCATGACCGTGATCAGCGGCGCCCCTGCCGCGGCGGTTTCACCTGCAAACAGCGGCCGGTCGGTCACAAATCCATCGATGGGACTTCGAATCTGCGAGAAGCTCACCTGGGCCTGCGCGCCTTTCAGCTTGCCCTCGGCCGAGGTCAGGTCACCCTGTGCTGCTTTCAGTGCGGCCTCATGCGTCACTGCACGCATCGACTCCAGATGCTTGAACGCAGCATCAAAAGCGACCTGCGCTTGCACCAGCGCCGCTTGGGCCGTGTCAAGGTCGCGGCCTGGGATCGCTCCCTCAGCAAAAAGCTGCTTGCGACTGTTCACGATACTCTCATTCAAATCGAGATTAGCCTTGGCCTGCGCCACATCGGCTTCAGCCTTAAGCTGGTCCTCGGGGACCTGTGCCTTGGTTGCCGTGGCATAGGCCGCCTGCGCCGCCTCATACGCGCCCTGGTTGTCCTGTGCCGCCGCTGCCAGATCAGCATTCTCGAGTGCAACAAGAAGCTCGCCGGCCTTCACCCGCTGTCCGCGCTCGACATAGAATTTCTTTACCGGCGCAGCGATCTTCGGCTCGATGGCGGCCTGCGCAATCGGCGCCAGGACAGCATCTGCCATGATCTTCTCAGACATATCGCCGTGTTCTGGCTTCTCTGCCTGCACCGTTACTTGAGCCTGAACCTCTGCTTCCTTCTTGCAGCCGTTCAGAACCAAAGAGAGCGCCAGTACGCCCATTGCCAGCATGCTTAACGCGGTCCCATTCCGCCTTAAATTCGTTCTCATCGTTTTGCTCATCCTGATAAAGGGACTCTACTCGAATTCCAAAGCTCTCACTCTTACATCGTTCCGGTCAGCGTCTGGAGAGCGGCGAGCGCGGCTTCGTACCGCACGCGGCCGTCTTCACGCGCGTTCTGCGCGGCAACGTACGCACCCTGCGCGTCCACCATCTCCAGCACGGTTGCCTCGCCCCCTCGATAGGCCAGCTTGGTGAGCCGCAAACTCTCGGCGGCGGTGTTCACACTAAGATCCAGCGATGCGAGCTGGTCCCGCGCCATTGCCGCTTCGGAGTATGCCTCGTCCAATTTGGCGATCAGCTGCCGCTGCTTGGCCGTCAGCGCCACTTGCGTCGATTGCCGCCGAATCTCGCTCTGTTTTACACGCCGCTGGGTGTTCAGCCAGTCCCAGACGGGAATGTTGAGCGTCACGGTCGCTGAGTAGCCGAGATTGTTCACGTGGTCTGGCCCTGGCCCAGTCGTGGCAAATTGCGGGGCGTCGATACCGTACGTGAATTCCAAGCCGAGATCGGGCAGATACGCGGCTCGCGCCGCCAGCACATCCGCGTTGCTGGCCCGCAACGCTTCAATGGCGCTCTTCAAGTCGGCATTGTTTTTAGCTGCCGCCGTATAGATATCCTCGCGCGAAGCCAGCACCGGCGCAGCATCGGGGGCGCTCAGCGTGTAAGGTGTGCGCGGATCGGGAAACAGCAGCACGCCCAGTTCCAGACGCGCTTTCTCGGCTGCGACTCGCGCATCGCCCAAATCGCGCTGTCGTGATTGCTCCTGGAGCTGCGCCTTCACCACGTCGGCATGTGCCGATTCGCGAGCCTGCTCGCGCTGACCGGTCAGCTTCGTGAAGTCCGCAGCTTCTTGACCCGCGCGCTCGGCGACCGCCAGCTTGTGATCGGCCGCCAGCGAGCCGTAGAAGAGCGAAACCACGGCCGACACCAGTCCGCGCCGCGCAATCTCCTGCTCCGCCGCGGCCTGCGCCGCCAGTGCAGCAGTGCGTTGAGCGCTGGCTATGCTCGCCAGACCAATCGTCTCGGAAACCGCACCTTGGCTCACGTATTCACGGGGTGCGTTGTTGGCGATGTAAATGGGGGTGGGTTCCGAAGATCCTGGCGCTGACGACGACTTGCTGTAGGGCCGCTGCGGCTCTGTATAGAGAACTGAATTGTTGTACGTCACGCTGGGTAGCAGACCAGCATAGGCGATATTGCGATCTAGACGCGCGGAACGCCCCTCCGCCACCGCCGCCGCGTAGTTCGCCTCGCTGCTCTGCGCCCGGTGGATTGCCTCTTCAAGCGTGATCACCGCCGGTGGCTGCGCCGCTGCTTGATTACTCTGCCCAGCGGGCCCTTGACCGCTGGAGCCCCTTGCCGCTGCCAGCAATATCGCCGCAAGGGCCACAATTGCGCGTTTTCCATGTACTTTCATTTTCAGATTGACATCATCCTTAATCGAGCGCGGTTCTGTCCGCTCACGCAATCCCGCTCCTGCGATCTTTATGCCAAGGGTGGCGGATCAATCCCTGAATGAAGACTTAACGTCACGCAGGCAATCGGCTTCAACTTAGCCTCCGGCGGGCTTTCGCTTGCCGGAAAACCACTCACTGGCCAACCTCGATGATCATGAATGTATCCGGTTTGGGCTGTGGACGGGCGTTACCCGCAGCGGGAAGCATCTCCGCCGCAGGCAGGTACGACTTGTGAGTGATTTCGTCAACGCCCATGGTGCGCGCCGAGGCCGCCGTCTTCACCATCTGCACAACCTCCCATTTGCCGCCTTGCATGCTCGCCGTGGTGAGAGTGCCATCGCCCGCGCTGGCGTACGCCACGCCCGCGTCAAACTTAGTGGCATCCACGCCCTTGCCGATCGGAAGCGAGTCCACCACCGCACCCGTATCGGCGTTCATGATCACCAGCATCTGCGGGTTGCGGCAGCCCACGAATAAAAGGCGCTTGGCCGTATCCATAGCCATGCCCACCGGATGCCCGCCCGGCGTGACCGGCCAGCGGGCTTCGACCTTGCGCGTCTTCAGATCGACCTTCGCAACCATGTCTTTGTCTTCGAGATTAATGTAGACTTTGCCCGCACCATCAGCAGCCAGAAACTCAGGTCCGCCGCCTAATTGAATGGGCGAATCCATCTTGCCAGTCTTCGGGTCGATATCGGGCCTGATCGTCATCAGCGCATTGCCATCGCCCGACACCGCGAGAACTACTCTCTGCTTAGCGTCATAGATGATCCCATCGGCGTCAGGCATGGCTGCAATCTTGCCCAGCACGGCGTAGGTGTTCAGGTCAAATATGATGATCGCGCCCTGCCCACCGCCGTCGGTGATAAAGCCGCGGTTAAGTTCCGGGACGAGAGCCACGCCATGCGAACGAATCTGTCCGGGAATATCGCCAAGCACCTTGCCCGTATTTTCGTCGATCGCCTGCGTATGCGTGCTGCGGGTAACAAACAACCTATGGTTCGGCGCATCCACTGTGACGTAATCCCATCCGCCGGGGCCACCCACATGGAAGGTGTTCAGGACTTTCCAGGAGGTTTGGGCGGATGCTGGAAGAATGCTGGCTGCCAGCACCATCAAAATTTGGGCCAGGAAGTTTTGGGTTTTGCGCACGCTGCTTCTCCTTACAGTCATCTGAGTGGACTCGGTTCACACCTGGTCTTCCAGGTCAGAACCTGGTTGCCGGGCATCATCTCAGACTGTTCGTTCTTATTGTTGTCGATGAAACCTTAGCGGGACCTTAAATCCCCTGGTTTTATGATTCCAATTGACGTCAAGATTTCGAAACATCAGGCGCTCAATTCCCTTCAAGGATTCATCGCAATCACGATGGCCGCAAATGCCGAGCGTCTGAGCGCGCGCAACGGGGATCCGATCATCCTGGAGCTGTAGGCCTCCGGATAGCCACTCGAATATACTTTCGAGTTTTCTTTGCATTTCTGGGATGCCGGAATTGGCTGCGGACGGTTCTTGGCTTCAGATTACTCAGTGGAAATCTGCATCTTTCTGAAGTCGACAGTGATTGGAAGCGCCTGCGAAATTAGATCAGACCCGAGGATGCCCGCTGCCCATTTGCTGTTTCCGGTATTGACTCCGAGGAGAACCGTTGCCGGTGAAAGGACGACGCTCTTCCCAAGAAAACGATTTACTGGAGGAGATAAGATTTTTAATTTCTTTCAGCGTGGAAAGCGCATTTCAACTGTTTCCTCGACAACCTTCTTTAGTTCGCTATCGTTTGGTAGAAACGTTCTCGCTCAGTTCCCTCTCCAATATTTGCCCGTTCACTCTGGAAAAACCATACAGCCGGCGAACTCATCCTGGAACTCCCGATCGGCAGCCAGGCTTATGTGCCGAATGTTTTGCAACGCAATATCCTTATCAGCAAGCAGCATCATCCTGGCGCCGAGCAGCGCCGTATTGCCTGCTGCATGCACAATCGCCGCCGGAGCCTCGATCAACCCGATGCGAATCGCGCTCCCGATCTGAACGTAGTTGCCGAATGCGCCTGCCAGATAAATGCTTTCTACAGCGCTGAAATCTGCGCCAATATCTTTCAACAGCAGCCGGAATCCCGCAGCAATCGCGCCCTTCGCAAGTTGCAATTGGCGAATGTCCGATTGGTATAAAACCACTGGCTCCGCCACCGGCAGGATTCTGTCGTCGCGCGTAATGCGTCCTGAAGAGTTGATGGCGCCGACGTTTAGCCCCGCTGCCACCGCATCCACCAATCCGCTGCCGCAGATACCGCGCGGCGCAACTTCACCAATCACCGACGCCTGCAGTTCTCCGTTCTCGAGCGCAACGTGAGCCACTGCTCCGGTTACCGCGCGCATGCCCATGCGAATGGCGCCGGCCTCGAAGGCCGGCCCCGCGGCTGCGGATGCGCAAACGATTCCGTTCCGGTTACCGATTGCGATTTCACCATTGGTTCCAAGATCGACAACCGCCTGCAGCCCATCGCTTTGGGCGATGCCTGTAGCAATGATGCCGGCCAGAATGTCTGATCCAACGAACCCACCGATGCAGCGGGCAAAACGTATTTTGCAATTCTCAGCAAGGTCCCAGCGGAGTTCGCCTGCTGCAAAACGTTGTTCCTCCAGATGGGGTGATTCGAAGGGCACATGCGCAAGAGGTTCAACGCTGAGGCCGGCAAACAGGTGATGCATAACAGTGTTGCCCACAAGCAACACTTCGACTATTTGTGCCTTGCGATTGGCTGCCAGGCGATCCACGAGTTGACCGAGTCCGTGGCGAATTGGAGTGGTGACGTCCTGGCCTTCCAGCGCCGCGCTGATGCGGCTCATCACGTCGGACCCAAAGGCCGCTTGGGGATTAAGCATCGTCTCGAGGCCGAGTACATCTCCCGTCGCGAGGTCGATTAGTTGAGCGGCAATCGTCGTGGTTCCCACATCGATCGCAATGCCGAGCCCCGACTTGGTGCCGGCTGCCTCATGCATCGGCCGCTCCGTCGCCGTGCCAGCCAGAATCTCCATGTGCCACTGGCCGCACTCGAGCATAAGCGGAGACTCGGCGCGCGCCTGGCAGGCAAGACGCCATCCTGCGGCGATTTCATCCGGCGTGAATGCGGCACTGTCAGCGTCAGTAATTGGGAGCGAGCCCGAGATCAGACGAACTCTGCATCCGTTGCATTCACCCATGCCGCCGCATGGGAATTCGACACCCTGGGCAGCCAGGTTGGGGACCAGCGAGCCGCCTCGAGATATGTCGAATTCAGCGCCCACCGGCTCCAGGCGGATTCGGACTCGATCGGCTTTCATAAGGCTTCCATAATCGTATCGCCGATATTCGCGCGGATGGTAGCGCCAGGCGGAACGACCAGAAAATCATCAGCGTCCCACGGACCATTCACCAGCCGATCGAGAATCCTCAGCGAGCCGGCAACCTCATCGAAGGTCCATCCCTGATCGGAGGCTTCTGAACGGGCCTGGTTGCGGCTCGCGTCGTCTGACGGAATGCCCGTCGAAATGTATGTCAGCCCGGAATAGTTCCGGCGAAAGGAGGAAAACTGCTCGTATAAGTAACGGCCGTTGTCATCCCCGTATTTTGTAATGAATTCTTCCAGGGTGCTCTGCTCGCCGAGAACACTCTTTTGCGAGGCGAACGCAGGTTCCAGCTTTAGATCGGGCGTCTGAAACTCGACCCAGCCCGGTGAGCGGTAATAGACGCCGGGATGGTCTTCAAAATAAGTAGCGTACCGGTGACGGTCTCCCATGAGCACACCAATGCAGTCGTGGGCGCGAGGCAGTACAAGTTGCGTTTGAGCGGCGCGTAATCCCTCGGTTCCGCGGCCGCACAACGCATAGCCGAGCAGGATGGCATCATAGCCGAGCGAAGCTGCTGCGTCGATGCGCTCCTGCAAGGGAGAACGCATCTCCACACCCAGTGAATGGAGTCCCATCGGGATTAGCTCGAGATCGACACTGTGCACAGTGCGCGCGAGAATGTACTCAAACTCGCGGGTGAAGACCTGGCACGAGATGGCTTTCAAGCGCATCGAGGGGGGTCCAGCTTTCAATTCGATCTACATTCCGTAGCTGGGCTTATCGTAAAGGCCGCCGTACTGCTCTTCCAGGGAGTCTACGAGAACCGCTTCCTCGGCCGGTAGTTCATCCAGCGAGGCTTCAATCCGCGCAAACCACTGCTGCTCCTTGCGTGAAAGATGCAGTTTCTCCGCCTCGACTCCTTCTTTAAGAAGATCGTAAGCGGCGCGCCCGGCGGCAATCGTCTGCCGGTAAGGCGTGTCCTCAGCCACGATAGCCTTCGCGATGCGCAGAGTGGCAGCGGGCGAAAGCACCGCGGCCTGTGGGCTCAGCCACTCATCCGATGCAGTCATCCAATCGCGCAGGTCCAGCGCTCCGCCGTGGCTCGCAGCGGCGTTCATCAGGCGGCAATCGTAAGCCAGCAACTCAGTGAAAACTTCAGGCGCATTGCCCGAAAGCAGGCGAACGTTCTGAACCGATTCGTTGCTCCATAGATCGCACATGGCCGCGGCAATATTGCCCAGCGGGCTGAAGTGGGCGCAACTGGCCGACTTGCCTTCCATCGATATCGGCATGCCTGTGATTGCTTTCATCACCGGCCCTTCGTAGGCGCAGTCTTTCGACGGTCCAAGCGCACCCTGCTCGAACGCCGCCAGGCTGCGCACGGCACTCATGGCGCGCACCACCGCCGCAAGCACTTCCGGCAGCATCTTCTGATGCGCCAGTTGCATGGCCGTGTTGGCGAATCCGCATGCGGAGTCTGCGCCGGGAATCACGCCTTTGTTCGCCGCACAAATCGACACAATTCTGCTCCACAGCCATGCAGTATCGCGCGGAGCAAGCACGCCAAGCGCGAAAACAATGCCCGAGAAATCTCCGTACATGAGCGCCGGGTCATGAACTTCTTTGCCGCCCACCGACTCGATCGAGAGAATGTCTGCACCAGCCTGGGCGCATAGCTCCAGCGAATCAAAGAGGCGCTGCGTGGGTTCACCGGTGCGCATCAGTGGCGGCTTCAACTGATCGCGGATGTCGGTCGGCGTCACGCGTAGTGCGCACGGCAGTCCATGCTTTTCGTGACAGGCAACAAGATGTCGCTTGAGAATCGAGGTAATCTCCGCGCCCCACTCCGGCTGCTCGGTCATTGCCGGCAGGAGCTCAAACTCCAGCACGATGCCTGGCACGGCAAGTGCGACTGCGCGCCGAAGGATTTGTGCGGCCATTTCCTCGTAATGCGCCTTCACTTCGGGCCACGTGGATTCCAGAATGGAAATCGGCGGCAGTGTGAAGTTGACTTCAGGAAAGACGGTTCCCGCGCCTATAGTAAGCCCCAGCCCACACGAGAGGGGATGCGGGCATACCCCGTAAATTAGTTGATCCTCGGTGGGAATCGCCAGCGTAGTGGACCTTTGAATCGTATCCGCAATCGTCATGCAGCGCTCGCCAGCAGACTCTTCACCAGGCCAACCGCAGCGTTGGCATTCTCGCTGTAGCCGTCGGCGCCTATCTCCTGGGCATATTGCATCGTCACCGGCGCGCCGCCGATCAGAACCTTGACTTGTGTGCGAAGCCCCGCGGCCTTCAATGCATCGATGGTCAGCCTCATTGCCGGCATGGTGACGGTAAGCAGTGCAGACATACAAACAATATGTGGTTTCCGTTCTTCCACGGCCGCAACAAAGCTCTCCGGCGAAACGTCGGTACCCAGATCGATGACCTCGAACCCGCTGCCTTCCAGCATCGAGGCCACAATATTCTTGCCGATATCGTGGAGATCGCCCTTCACCGTTCCGATAATCACGCGCACGGCCATCTTCTGGCCTGAAGCGGTAAGCAGCGGCTTGAGGATTCCCAGGGCGCCCTTCATGGCCCGCCCAGCCAGAAGTAGCTCGGGAACAAAATACTCCTCGCTCTCGAACAGCCGGCCCACCTCATCCATGGCAGGAACCATCGTTTCCTGGATGAGATCCATAGGTGCAACTCCTGCTGCCAGGGCCGCTTCGGTCGCGGTGAGAGCTTTCTTGGCGTTCCCATTCAAAATCGCTTCGTAAAGATCTTTCGACTGCATCATTTCGATTGCCTCGCGCTACTCTCGGTTGCCTCGTTTTTACATCGGAAAGCCTGCACCGCAAGTGTCTTGGATCACCGTCGTTGGTTTCGAACTCACTCTTCACCACTGTTCCAGACTGCGAATCGCTGCCTTTCCGACCTCTTTACGCGGAACTCAACGGGCAGTAGGCAGCCGGCATTCAGCAGGGCAACCTGGACCCCAAAATCCACAGGGCGCGCTTTTTTCGCTGAAATTCCTATTGACATTCATACCGGCTCGGGATACTTTGTCATCCAGTCATCTATATGACTGTACAAGCTAGCCACCAATTGACCTGGATCTACCTGATGGGCAGCCCTGCGTAAAGGCCGCTTTCCCTCGTGCGCAAGACTGTTCCGCTCTTTAACAGAACCCCGGCGACTGCGGGCCATCCCGGAAGACATGCATCCACGCATGGCTCCAGGGTCTGAGGAGTGCCTGAGTGAACTTTGCGAATGGGTATCGGCGGCTTTCTGGAAGATACAACACTACAGCCAAGAACAATTTTGAGGAGGACAGGATGAGAATGATTCGCAGTTTCCTGCCGGTTCAGTGTTTGCGCAGGCTTTGCGCAAATCATAGGCAAACGCTTGGAACCCTGCTTGTGTTCGCTATGCTGTTCGGTTTAGCGCCCGCCTTTGCCCAGACCATTACGGGTACCATCCGCGGCACTGTCACCGACCCATCGGGGGCGGTGGTTGCCGGGGCCACAGTTACGGCAACGAACGCGGCGACCAATGTTAAGACCGGCACCGTCACCAATCAGGACGGCGACTATAACATCCAGTTTCTGCCCATCGGCTTGTACACCATCACGGTGACCGGCTCCGGTTTCAAGACTGCGTCGATCGGACCGTTCACGCTGGAGATCGACCAGATCGCCAAAATCGATGCCAAGCTTCAGCTCGGGAACACTTCCATTACTGTCAATGTTGCCTCCGATGTCTCGCCAATTCTGCAAACTCAGGATGCGACCATGGAAACGACCATCTCCGGCAACACAATGTCATCCCTGCCGCTCAACGGGCTCAACTTCCAGACGGCGACCCTATTTGTACCGGGCGCAGTGAATCCGAGCATGGCGTATATGGGCAGCTACGACGGCAACGAGCGCGACGTCGACTGGCTCGGAACGCCCTCGTTCAACGGCGACCGCGGGCAGGCCAACAACTACATCCTTGACGGCGTCGAGATGAACGAGACCCTGAATAATCTCGCCGCGTACAATCCCGCTCCCGACGCCATTGGTGAGATGCGGGTGCTTACCGGCAACGGCAACGCGGAATTCGGAAACGTGGCCGGCGGCGAAATCCTGGTCGTCACCAAGGGCGGCACCAACAAGTACCACGGCAGCCTGTACGAATACTTCCAGAGCAACATCATGCAGGCCAACACCTGGGCCAACGGGTTGAACACCCCGGTTACTCCGCTCCAGTCGAATACACAAAATCAGTTCGGAGCCACCTTCGGCGGCCCCATCAAGCACGACAAGCTATTTTTCTTCGGCGATTACCTCGGCTTCCGCTACCACTCCGGAGGCGCGGCGTTAACCACCGTGCCCACTCAGAGAATGCGCACCTGCACTCCAAGTAACGGCGTCACAACTTGCGACTTCTCTGAGCTGCTGGGTTCGCAATTCGGCAACATCCAGCTTTATAACGTGCCGGGGGCGCCGGGCAATGGCGGTTGGTCGACCGCGCAGCCCTACGCAAACAACCAGATTCCGCTCGTCAACCCGGCGGCTGCATACCTGTTCTCCAATTCAAAAGCCCTGCCCATGCCAAACCACCAGCCCGTACCCGGCGATGGCGATTACAACAACTACCAGGGATTCACCAAGGGCCAGACCGTAAACGACCAAGGCGATGCCAAGGTGGATTGGAAGGCCAGCAGCAGGGACGCTGTAATGGGCCGCTACACTTACGGCAAAGCGTTCGATTTCTATCCTGTCGCGCTCACCCCGGTAAGCTTCCCGGCCAACAACTATTACCCCTTTCAGAGTTTCGTCGGCGACTACGTTCACACCTTCTCGCCCACGATGATCAACGAATTCCGTCCCGGATTCACCCGCGAGGTCTGGAATCAGGGCGTACCCGACGATCCCGACGGCCTGTTCGGTACCGGCGGCGACCAGAAAATCGGGCTCCCGTATGCGAATCAGCCTTTCCCCGGATTCAGCGAAATGTATCTTAGCAGTTGGGAAATGAGCCCGGGCACCGTTGCCATCGTCACCCAGTTCCACGAGAACAACTTCTTCTATGGCGACAGCCTTACCTGGCAGCACGGCCTCCACACCTTGAAGTTCGGCGCGCAGATCGTCCGCTACCAGCAGAACGAATACTATTCCGGCAACGGCGGCGCGCTGGGATCGTTCAGTTATACCGGCGAATACACCCAGAACCCTAACGCGTGCTCCTCTTGCCTCGGTTATGGGCTGGCCGATTTCGTCATGGACCAGGCCGCTAACGCGAACATCGGCGGTGTATCGGGTGACGACGGGCAGCGCCAGTATCGCGACGCCTATTACGCTCAGGACGATTGGAGAGTGGCGCGCAACCTGACCGTGAATATCGGCCTGCGTTACGGTTACGACCAGCCCATCTACGAGGTACACGACAAGGAAGCCAGCGTCAACCTATCCAATTGGAGCAACGTGACCGCGGCGGGCATCGAGTTCGCGGGTAAAGACGGCAACAGTCGCGCACTGTACAACCCCAATTACACAGAGTTCATGCCACGCCTTGGCTTCGCCTGGCAGGTCGATCCCCGCTTCGTTGTCCGCGGCGGTTACGGAGTTACCGACGACCTTGAAGGTACCGGCCTCAACTGGCGCATGAACATGAATGCGCCGTTCCAGGGCAGCTTTGTAGCCTCTCCCACTCCTCCCTCCCCGACCAGCAACGGCCAGGCGCCCTTGCCCGTCGAAAACGGCTTCAGCCTCGGTGCCGGCGCTCTCCAGGTAAGCTACTTCAACTACAACGCCTGGGATCCCCACCTCAAGGCGGCCATCGTGCAGCAATTCAACCTGGCCTGGGAAATGGAGATTGACTCAAAGACTTCGCTCCAGGCCCGCTACGTCGGCGAGCTTGGCCAGCATCTGATCACGCCAACTGAGGCCGACGAGTTCACCACCTCCGCCTCGGGAGTCCTGGCTGACGGCGATTGCAGCGGCACCATCGCACCCGCGGCCCCGGCCTGCGGCCTCGTCGGAAACTGGGGAAACTTCCAGGTCACCGAGTCCGAAGGCTACTCGAACTACAACGGCTTGCAGGTCACGCTTCGTCGCCACAATGCCAATGGACTCGAATACAACTTCAACTACACCTGGGCAAAGGGAATGACCGACAATGCCGGATTCTATGGCGTGGCCGGCGTCAACGAGCCCTCATCCTTCTTCCAGGATTTCCGCAATCCTCATGGAGACTACGGTCCGATTGGGCAGGACGCCCGCAACGCCTTCAATGGCTACTGGGTGTATGAATTGCCCTTCGGCCGTGGAAAGCAGTTCGGCGCAGGCATGAGCCGGTTGGCGGATGAGGCCGTCGGCGGCTGGAAGCTTTCCGGAAGTGTCATCATGTATTCCGGCTTCCCGCTCACCATGGGCTCCTATGAAAACTACTACGTCAACAGTTGGGCCGCGCATGCCATGCAATTCCGGAAAATGGGTGTTGTGCACCGGACCACTCAGAATTGGTTCGGCACCGATCCCTCGGCAACGCCGTGCCTGGCCACCGACGCGAATGGCAACACCATTGATAATGGCGTCTGCGCATACGGCGGCGAATCGTATACCGGCTTTGGTGATGCGCAGAACGGCTCCGAGCGCGCCCCGGGATTCCGTCAGGTGGACCTGGCCGGGTTCAAAACTTTCAAAATCGGCGAATCGCAGACCTTTGAGTTGCGCGGAGAAGCATTCAACGCCCTCAATATTGCCAGCTACGCGCCGCCCAATAACAACCTGTATTCTCCCCAGTTGGGCCTGATCACCGGCACCAACTCCTCGCAACGGATTATGCAGGTATCCATGCATTACAAGTTCTGACCGCGGCTATATTCAACCTTCAGGCAGGAGGATTGTTTCTCTGAAACAATCCTCCTGCGATTGTTTTCTGCCGGGGTCGAACCATCGTCATGGCTCGATGCCTGGCCGTTTTTATGGCTTAAAGTTCAAATTAGTATGATTGCCGCAAGGAAAGTACTCAATGGGCTTGAACGCGCTGGATCTGGGAGTTATCGCCGCATACCTTGTGGGAGTCACACTCTTCGGCCTGCACTTTCGGCGCAAGCAGCAAACCCTGAAGAACTATTTTCTCGCCGGCAAAACTATCCCCTGGTGGGCAATCTCGCTGTCCATCGTGGCCGCCGAAACCAGCACACTCACCGTTATCAGCATTCCCGGAATGGCCTACGACAAGGACTTTCGCTTCCTGCAACTGGTGATCGGTTACCTCATCGGCCGCGTGGTGGTAAGTCTCATCTTCATCCCGCAGTACTATCGCGGAGAATTGGTTACTGCGTACCAATTGATGGAGCGCCGTTTCGGCCAGAAACTGCGCGGCCTGACCGCCGGACTGTTTCTGGCTACCCGGGCCGGCGCGGAGGGTGTGCGTGTGTTTGCCGTGGCCATCGTTGTGCGCGTCGCGCTCGGCGCTCTGCTGTCAGGGCTTAGCGATTTTCAGCGCGATTTCTGTGCCATCGCAATCGTTACTCTGCTGACACTCATCTACACATTTGAAGGCGGCATGACAGCCGCCATCTGGACCGATGTCGTGCAACAGACAATCTATGTCACCGGAACCCTGGTAGCCTTCTTTACCATCCTGCATCTGGTGCCCGGCGGATGGGCTACGGTCCGCACGGTAGCCGGCCAAGCCGGCAAGTTCCACATCTTCGATCTCACGTTCAATTTCACCACCACGTACACCCTGTGGTCGGGAGTGATCGGCGGAACTTTCTTGACCCTCGCCAGCCACGGCACCGATCAGTTGATTGTGCAGCGGCTGCTTTCGGCGCGCAGCCAGCGTCAATCGCAGGTCGCTCTGATTCTCAGCGGAGTCGCGGTCTTCGCCCAGTTCTCGCTGTTTCTTACTATCGGCGCCATGCTGTTTGTGTTCTACCGCTTCTTTCCACCGGCCGCCGCATTCACCCGCACCGACACCATCTTTCCCGAGTTCATCGTCAACCACATGCCCCACGTGGTCAGCGGTCTGCTCATCTCCGCCATTCTCGCGGCCGCCATGTCCAACCTGAGCGCAGCGCTGAACTCTCTCTCCTCCACCACCATCGTCGACTTCTATATGCGCTTTAATCCCGCCTCCACCGAGAAACGCCGCGTGCAGCTTTCCCGGATGGCCGTGGCAGGATGGGCGCTGCTATTGTTTTGCCTGGCTCTCGTTGCCCGCCACGGCGGCAAAGTCCTCGAAATTGGCCTGTCGATCGCATCCGTAGCTTACGGCGCGCTGCTGGGAGTTTTTCTGCTCGGCGTTCTGACACGCACCGCATCGGAGCGCGGAGCTATGGTGGGCATGATCTGCGGCTTCGCCCTCGATCTCTACTTGTGGCTTTGCACCCCCGTATCCTTTACCTGGTTTGTGGTGCTGGGCAGTGGCGCTACGTTTCTTATCGGTTATGTAGCAAGCTGGCTGATGCCGCAGTCTGAGCGGATCTACCGTGCCGAGGAAATGAAATGCATCTGAAAGATCTGAAGACAGAGCGCCGCAATCGGGCGACCGAGAACTTCGATTCCATGACGTCTTTCGAGATGGTGCAGGCCATGAACCGCGAAGATGCGGCCGTCCCGCGCGCCATCAAACGCGTATTGCCTGAGATTGCTCACGCTGTCGACGTTATCTGCGATTGCTTCAGGAAGGGCGGCCGGCTGATCTATGTCGGCACCGGAACCAGCGGACGAATCGGCGCGCTCGACGCGTCGGAATGCCCGCCGACTTTTGGCATCGACGTGGATATGGTCCAGTTTCTGATCGCAGGCGGCGAAAACGCCCTTGTCCATGCGGCGGAGGCCAGCGAAGACTCTGCCGAACTCGGCAAAAGCGATATGGCATCGCGGAAACCGGGCAAACGGGATGTGGTGGTTGGCCTTGCCGCCAGCGGCCTTACCCCCTACACCGTCAGCGCACTAGAGCACGCCCGCAAAAAGGGAGCGGCCACCATAGCAGTTACAAGCAACCGCGGCTCGACGCTGGGTGAGACAGCCGACATTCGCATTGAAGTTGAAGTCGGGCCTGAGGTGCTGGCTGGCTCTTCGCGGCTCAAGGCTGGCACCGCGCAGAAACTCATTTGCAATATGCTGACTACCAGCGCCATGGCTCGCATGGGATATGTCTACAGCAATCTGATGGTCAATATGCACCTGACCAACAAGAAGCTGCTGGAGCGGGGCATCGCGATTCTCGAGTCGCTTGCCGGAGTCGATCGAACCATAGCCGTGGAAACGCTTGAGACCGCTGAGATGAGCGTACCGCTGGCGCTGGTAATGTTGAAAGCCAATGTTGGCAAGGCCGATGCGGCGCGTAGGCTGCGCAAATCCAAAGGCAACGTTCGTAAAGCAATTGAAGGTTGATATGCTCAAGTCTCCGATGCCCAAAGCGCCGACGCAAATGCTCGATGAAATCGCGAAGGCCGCCCGCGCCTCTATCAGGTTGGCAAGCGGCAGCCCCGCATTCCTGACATCCGATCAACGAAAGTACCGCCGATCTCCAGACCGGCAGTACGGAGGGTCTCCCGACCCTCCGGCGACGCCGCCAAGCCATCCATTCTTTTGTCTCGCTCGTACATTGAGAAATGCAGGTTCTCTGTGTGCCATCGCCCTTTGCGTGGCCCTGCTTCCGCCATCAGCAAATGTCGCCGTGGCGCAACTGAGCGTTCCCAACGCGGACTTCGTCGTCGCCAAGCCTGTCGCCGATATGTATTCCCAGCCCAAAGCCGACAGCGACGTGGTATCGCAGGCAATCTACGGCGCCGGCGTGCTCTCTCTCGAACAGCATGACGGGTGGTACAAAATCCGCACGGCAGACGACTACACCGGATGGGTCGCAACTCCCGATTTGCTGCCCCTCAAAGACCGCCCGTATGCTCCCGATGGCAAGCTGGTCGAAGTGGCCGGCTTGAGCGCCAACATCTATCGCGAACCCGACGTAACTCGTCATGCTCCGTTGTTGCTGCTGCCCTGGGAGGCGCGCCTGGAGATTGCTCCCGGCGCCGCAGACGGCAGTTCCCGATGGATCCAGGTTCGGCTTGTCGATGGGTCAACCGCCTGGGTGCAGCGCGGCGACGTCAGCTCAAAATTTGTTCCGCTCACGATTGACCAAATGCTTCAACTGGCGCACCGGTTTCTGGGCGTCACCTATACCTGGGGCGGAGCCAGCAGCTTTGGTTTCGATTGTTCGGGGTTCACGCAAATGCTGGTCCGGCAACGAGGCATCGAGATGCCGCGCGATGCCAAAGTGCAAGCCGTTTGGAGCGGCGGCCTTCCAGTGGATCGAAAAGATCTCCAACCCGGCGACCTGCTGTTCTTTGGCGCAAACGCAGCCAAAATCACCCATACGGGAATGTACCTGGGCGGCGGCATGTTCATCCACGATACGACCCACGACCATCCCGGAGTGCAGATCAGCCGCCTCGACGACATGCCCTGGACTCAACTTCTGGTGGCCGCGCGGAGAATCAAATAACCAGGCCATCGAAATGAATCGGAGGAAGAAATGAATCGACGCGATTGTTTGAAATCTGCAGGAGCTGTTGCTGCTGCTCTGCCTTTGCAGGCGTTTGCCGCGCAATCTCAGCCTGGCCATCAGCCGGCTGGCGGGCCCGCTACAGTCCAGTGCAATCTCAAACGCCTCACGTTGCGCCATACATGGACAACGACCATGTCTTCCAGCGAGTACCGCGATACTGTCCAGGTGGAATACCGCCGCGACGGCGTCTCCGGCCATGGAGAAGGCGCACCCATCATTCGCTACCAGGAGTTTCCAGCTACGGCCATGCAGGCAATCGAGGCCATCGCGGGGCAAATCGGCGTCGGCGATCCATGGATGTATCAGAAGTTTCTCGCCCAGGTGCGAAGCGCTCTCGGCGAACATCAACATGCCGCGATGTCTGCCGTCGATATCGCCATCTTCGACTGGATTGGCAAAAAGCTGAACCTGCCTCTCTACAGGTTTTTCGGTCTCGATCCTGCCGATGCGCCTCTTACCGATTTCTCCATCGGCATCGATACGCCGGAAATCACCCGTCAGAAAACACGCGAGGCCGCGGACTTTCCGATTCTAAAAGTGAAGGTCGGCCTCAAGACCGATGAGGAGACCATTGAGGCTGTCCGCAGCGTATCCAACAAGCCCATTCGCGTGGACGCCAACGAAGGCTGGACGGACAAAGAAGAAGCTGTCCGCAAGATCAACTGGCTTGAAACCCAGGGCGTGGTTTATGTGGAACAGCCCATGCCCGCCCACATGCTTGAAGAAACAAAATACGTGCGCAGCAAAGTTCACCTGCCCATCATCGCCGACGAAGCATGCACGGACATCGCCATGATTCCGCGCCTCACTGAGGCTTATGACGGCATCAACGTAAAGCTCGACAAGTCGGGCGGCATTCTCGAGGCCCTGCGATGGATTCAGGTAGCCCGCGCCGTAAATTTGAAAGTCATGATCGGTTGCATGGTCTCCAGTTCCTGCACCGTAACCGCCGCCGCACACCTATCTCCATTGGTCGATTACGCCGATCTCGATGGCAATCTCCTGGTAGCCAACGATCCCTGGCGCGGCGTGCGCGTGGATAAAGGTAAACTGCTGCTTCCAAGCGGTCCGGGGCTGGGCCTGATCCGGTCGTGACTTGCACCTGGGCCCCTGCAGGTATCGGACAAATCAATGGACGGTATTGCTTACCGTCGATAAGCTGATGACAAGAGATTTGAAAAATACCAGAATCAAGAACCGCCCGTGATCTTGAGGTGGACCGCACCGTGGATAAATCCGGAACGTTGACAAACTCGGAAAGAAAGCCGATCCAGTCGATGCTGAACCGCGGAAGCGGCATTCCCCTTTACCACCAGATTCAGCAGCGGCTGCTCGAACAAATACAGTCAGGAGAACTCAAGCCGGGCGAACCATTGCCGTCGATTCAGCGCATCGCTGCCCGCATGGGCGTCAGTCAGATGACGGTCCGCCAGGCCGTCCGTGCACTGTGCGAAACAGGAGTGATTTACAGCCGCCAGGGCAAGGGCACATTTATCTCCGGGATCAAACTCGAGAGAGACTTTCGCTACGTTCTTTCCTTTAGCGAAGAGACCATCGCCCGGGGGGCCAGACCCAGTTCCAAAACACTTTCGTTTCACATCCAGTCACCGGAGCGCGAGGCAAAAGAGGCGCTGCGGCTCACCGACATCGACCAGGTCTACTGTCTGCGCCGGGTCCGGTTCGGAGATTCCGTTCCCATGGGAATCGAGTCAAGTACCTTGCCGGTTGACCTCTGCCCGGGGCTCATTGAAGTATTCGATCCCGCGACCTCACTTTACCAGGAGTTATCGGAGCAATACGGAATCCAGTTGATGGTGACGGATGAAGTCATCGAGGTGGGAAAGGCGAAGCCGGAAGAAGCGATCCTGCTGAAGATCGCTGTCGAGAGTCCGGTGTTCCTGTTTACCAGGATCTCGTATCTCGAAGACGGCACGCCGGTGGAGTTCGTAAAGTCGGTTTATCCCGGCGACCGGTATAAAGTCGTCAACCGGCTGATGCGCGTCAAGCGCGAGTTGGTTGGGCCGCTGCCATCAGCGCCAAGACCGCCCGGCAGTGCCGCCGGATGATTGTGGGGCCGCGCGGGAAGCTTCGAAGTCATTGGAGAACTACTCCCGTGTCCTGAGTCTAAAGCTCGCATCAAAAACAAGTGGTCATCCTGAGCGGAAATTGGCGCGCGTTTTGCGCCAATCGTAGTCGAAAGCCTGCCCTGAGCGGAGATTGTCCGCAGCCGCGGACGATCGAAGTCGAATGGGGACCTGCATTTGTTTTTTATCGAACTTCGGATTCACTACTGTAACCGCGCGGAGTACCTTGAATGAGTCAACCGACCCTGGAGCCACATCTATGAGTCAAGTACGCCATCGCGCTTTTTACCTCTCTGTTCTCCTGCTTGGGCTGCTGTCTGCCGGCTCGGCGCAGCAGGTGAGTTTCCGCATTACGCCACTGCGTCCTGTAGCCGAGCTGCGCGCGGAAGCACTCGAGGCACAGCCGCCTCACGAGCAGGGAACTTTTCGCAAACCCGATCTCGTAGAGCTGGTCACGCTCGACCCCACCATCAAGCTCGATATCCGCTATGCAACCAGCAACGATTTTCTCGGCACGCCCGTATATACCCAGGCGCGCGCCTTCCTTCAGCGGCCGGCGGCTGAAGCCTTAGTCCGCGCTCATCGCGAGCTCAAAGCTCTTGGATACGGACTCATCATCCACGATGGATATCGCCCGTGGTATGTCACGAGAATATTCTGGGACGCGACGCCCGACGACAAGAAAATCTTTGTCGCCAATCCCGCAACCGGCTCCAACCACAACCGCGGCTGCGCCGTGGACCTCTCCTTATACGACTTGAAAACCGGCAATGAAGTTGTGATGCCCAGCGGCTACGATGAAATGTCCGATCGCGCTTATGCCGACTATCCAGGCGGCACACCCGACCAGCGCGCCCGCCGCGCCCTGCTGCGCCAGGTCATGGAAAAACAGGGCTTCACCGTCAACCCTGAAGAATGGTGGCATTTCGATTACAAGGATTGGAAGCAGTATCCGATATTGAATGTGAAATTCGAAGATCTTGGGCGCTAATCCACATAGGCCGACAACCGGGCAGGAGTGACGCTGCGATTAATCTGCATTTCTCACAGCCGACCGGATAAAGCAGGGCCGATCTCCACAGGTCGCGGAAAATGGCCTCCGGATGCAGTCTTGTATCAGGGCACGAGTTTACTCGTGCCGATAAAGGCTTTAAAAAGGTGCGGGCTTTAGCCCCTGAGGGACGAAACGTTCATCACGAATCTGCTCCAATTCGATCCACCAGCGCGGGTCAATCCACCAGAGCCCGCAACCAAATTGGCGCGATGCTGCTGCTCAATGGACGCCGGCCGCAACAGCCGTCAATTCCGGCAGCTTCCAGCGCGTAGCAAGCCGCACATACGCCGCCTCCGGTAGCTGCACCAGCAACGGCTTGCGCGCCGGATCAAGCCACAGCATCAGCGCCTCAAGATTCGCCTGCGTCATCGCGGTGCATCCGGCCGTGCCCTGGTCGCTGCTATGCCATATATGCATAAACACACACGAGCCCCCACCGGGCATCGGCGCTTTCCTGCCCGGTCCAGCAACCGTGCCATTGTGATCCACAACGATTCCCCAGCGGTACGACTCGCCGGTATTCCGCATATGCTCCGAGCTATTCCAATCCGGAGCCACGCTCAAGCGATCCACGACCCGGTTATAGTACTTCGAACCAGCATCGTCCACGCACTCGATTGAAGGCGTCAGGGTCTCATACGGGAGCTTCAAACCCGGCAGCGGTTGCGCTGCGTAGCCGAACGCCGTGCCCAGGTCAAAGATTCCGGCTGGCGACTTCCCGTCCCCTTCCCTTTTCACGGGTTCCTGCGCAGCACGAACGCCGGCATCCGTCGCAGCCAGGCCGATTCCCCACCCCAGCCCATTCTTTCCCACAACAATTGCGATCGGCTCGCCCACGGGTCGCCACGCCGCATTCGCAGTGGCGCGCTCAAAACGCTGCAACCGCCCTTCCACCACGTCCCAGTTGGATGTAGTCACCACGATCATCTGTGTGGAATGCGCAAAGGCATCCGCCTCGGCAGCGCGAGCCAACGCCGCGGAAAACGCCAACCCGCCAGTGAGCATCAGTAAACTAACGAAAAAGCGAACAGACCTCATCAACAGCAGTGTAAGTTACCAGCGCGATTCGCGCACCGGCTAACCGTCTCCGCAACCAGACATCCAATGAGTTCCTTTGATTCCCTGCGGGATGTCCTTTGCTCTTTGCCCTTACTGATCACTGTTCACCGATCACTGACCACTGCCTTATTCGCAGAAGACGCGCACCTTGGTGGTGTTGCCGTCTTTGCCGTCCACGTCGACGGTCAGGTCTTCGAGTTGGTCGATCAGCTCTTCCAGGTTCTCAGGTTTGATCTGCGAGAGCGTGATAGGCACGCCGTGCTTGATGAAGGCTTCATCGAGCTGGCCATGCGCTTGCGCCGGAATGAGGCTGGCAAGACGCACGCCCGCGCGCAGAAACTGCATGGGCACGCGTACATTGACCGTCGTAGGGCCTTTCATGCCGGTCATTTCCTGATCGGCCTCAACCAGCACGCGGAGGTATTTGGGACGAGGCTTTGCGCCGGCAGCTTTCTCCGCGTTGGTCGTGGCGCTGTTGCCACGGCCGATCGTTTCCCCTGCCGTGGGCGCTGAGCCCGGTTCGATCGCCGCGAGCAACCGTTCAGCCTCATCGGCGGTAATCTTTCCGGCGGCGAGCATCTCAAGAATCTGGCGTCGGCTCTCGTTCATTGGTTCCCTCCTGATAGCGTTGCGACTTGCGCGATGGCGTAATTGAACGCGTGCGTCCATCCATTGATCGCGGGCCTGAATAAATGCACCAGCCCTGCAAGCGCGTGCGGTTGAAGCCCCGGCAGGGCATGAAGGTGCACCAGCCCGGCGCACAACGCGCAGCCGGCCAGCAGCCACCAAATCTCTCCATCGCTCGAGCACGCGGCCAGCAGCCGCTCCGCCTCGGCCGGAGTAATGCGGCCTTGGGCCACAAGCCAAAGAATTGCGCGGTGATTGCTATACATGGCAGACCTCACAAAATTCTCACTTGCACTCGCGTGCCATCATCGGCGACGACGCGTACTTCGATTCCCGGCAGGCTGCAGATGATTTGCCAAAAGACCGCGATGGCGCGCCACGGGTTGATGCGAAAGCCGAGGCAGACGCCCACGATCGTGACAAAGATGATCGGCGAGAGCAGAATGGCCGGGATCCACAACAGGAACAGCGGCAGCCAGAGGCGCGGCATGCGGTGGTCCGGCCTGTTAATCTCGATCACTGCCAGGTTCGGGGTCACTTGAGCGCCTCCAATATGCTGATCGCTTCCTCGGCCGAAATCTCACCCTTCTCGAGCCTCCCCAGCACTTCGTCGCGCGAGGGTGAAGGGTCAGTGTCCACAAACTCAAACTGGCTCGATATCCGGTTGAGACGTGCCTTGATGGTTGGGTAACTTACGCCGAAGGTCTGTTCCATCTCCTTGATGGAGCCATGGGATCGCAGAAAAGCCATTACGAAGACCTGGTCCTCCAGGCTGAGCAGGGCTAGCTGCGGCAGCGTAAACTCGCCCTCAACCGCGATCTGCTTGCCTTGAATGCGTACCCGCTCAATCACCATCGGGTTCCCCTGCGCAATCCGAAGCAGATCCTGCCAATCTGAAGCCGGTTTCGTCTGTGCGTCATTTCGTTCTTGAGTCATGATTATTGATCTCAAGAGAGACTGTAGTTAAGTTTATTAAGTTTGTCAATATTATTCTTGAAGTTTTTAATACATAATCGATCTCAAATTGAAGAATAACCAATTTGATAGACCTCCGGAACCTGCCGGCCAGAAAATCGGGAGGCAGACGCCCAGCAAGGTGCGGCCTGGGAATAATGGGAGCGCACCGGGTCGGAATCAACGCTGGCGCTTAGCGGCTTGAGCTTCCGCTCTTCACACTCGCCCCTGTGTTAACTTTGAAAAAGCGGCATTCTGCGAGCTCGTAGCTCAGTTGGTAGAGCAACGCCCTTTTAAGGCGTGGGTCCTGGGTTCGATTCCCAGCGAGCTCACCACGCACCTGCGGCCAGTCATCAGTGCGCCGAGCCGATCAACCATTGGTCGGAATTGGGCCGCTTCAGTCACGAAACTTCCCTTCTCCAAGTCACAGATTTCCGAGAGCCTAGCGGCTCTAAATCGCCGTCAACCCCTCGGCCAGAAATGCGTCTCAGAGCAGGCGCGCAGCCGGTCTGCAGCGGATTCCGGCGTGATGTCGCGCTGTGGCATGCCCAGCATCTCAAATCCCACCATGAATTTGCGCACCGTGGCCGAACGCAGCAGCGGCGGATAGAAGTGCGCGTGGAAGTGCCACTCGGGATGCGCCGCACCGTCCGTCGGCGACTGGTGAAATCCCATCGTGTACGGGAAGCTGGTCTCGAAGAGATTGTCGAAGCGGGTCGTTGCGCGCTTTAGTGCGTCGGCCAGTGCGTCGCGCTCTTCCGACGAGAACTCCGGCATTGCGCCGGCGTGGCGGCGGCTCAACAGCAGCACCTCAAACGGCCACACCGCCCACCACGGCACAAGTGCGACAAAGTGGTCGTTGGCAAAAACTACCCGCTCGCCTGCGGCTAGTTCTGTTGCAGCGTAATCGCACAACAGACAGCGGCCGGTGCGCGCCCAGTGTTCGCGCTGCGCCGCAGTCTCGGCCGCCGGCTCATCGGGAATGAAACTGGTGGACCAGATCTGGCAATGCGGGTGCGGATTGCTCGCGCCCATCATGGCGCCGCGGTTCTCGAATATCTGCACGTAATCAATCCAGTCGATGCTGCCGATCTGGTCGAATTCGGCAGCCCACGCATCCACCACCGGGCGAATCTCTTCACGGGTCATCCGCGCCAGCGTCAGGCTGTGGTCGGGATGAAAGCACAGCACCTTGCACAGCCCGCGGACCGCCTCGGCGGCAAGCAGTGGAGATGACGATGTTTCGGGCGCGGCGGGCAGGTCAGGCAGCAATGCGGAGTAATCGTTTACAAACGTGAACACATTTTCGTAGGCCAGATTTTCTGCCCCGCCCGCACGCTTGTTGCCTGGGCATAGGTAGCACTCCGGATCGTACGCCACACTCGATGGCACAGTCTTCTGCGCCACTTCGCCCTGCCAGGGCCGCTGCGTACGATGCGGCGAGACCAGCACCCAGCTCTGCCGCAGCGGATTCCACCGCCGATGCGGATACTGCCAACCATTGCTCATGAAACGATTGTAAGTCGGCGCAGTGGAACCATCTGGTGACTTTCCGCTTCCAGTTTTCAGCGGGTGCCCCGTACAAGTTCCGCTTGTGCGGGATGCGATGCCGCCCCCCAGACGGAACTCACCTCACGGCACGACTCCGCTCACGGCATCAAATCGAAGGCCGGCCGCAGTGTGCCGTCCATGTAAAACGGCACCGACGCGTGCTCGTGGACGATGCGCCACTCGCCGTTCTCCCTGTGCAGGCACACCGTCTCGCGCATCCAGAAGCTGATCGAGCCTTCCGGGCCTTTCTTGATGCCGGTGAGGCGCAGAAAGCCGTGCGCAAAGGCGTACTCGCCGCTGATTGTCACTTTGAAATCGCGCGGCTCCAGCTCTATGGGAGTCGACCACGAATCGAACCACGCCTGTTTCTCGGCCGGGTCGACGCCGTGATGCATCAGCGGAGGCGCAAGGTTGAACACGGCCGCATCGGAGGCAAATACCGACACAAACTTGTGCGGGTCTTTGGTGAAGAGCGCTTCGCGCATCGTGTCGATGACGGCGTGGATGGCTGCTTCGTCCTGAGATGCGAAAACGGGCGCGTGATATGCGGCGGCAGACATGGTGAAACCTCCTCGTGTTTGGCTGTGGCGGCGCCGATACCGCAATGGATATTGACAGATTTCTCAGTAACTGGCCGATTTAATTCCTGACTACGCGGTAGCGCACATGGGTTGCGAACGGACCGTCGCTCGCCGAAAGTTTGTCGAGGCGGATTCCGTCGGGAAGAGCGCCGAAAAGCCGCACGCCGCCGCCCAGAAGATACGGCGCAATGTGGACCAGAATCTCGTCGCAAAGGTCCGCCGCCAGCGCCTGCTGCCCCGGCGATGCACCGCCGAGCTTGATGTCCTTTCCTCCAGCAACCGCGCGTGCCTGTCGGATCGCGCTTTCGATGCCGTCGGCAACAAAGGTCAGGTTCGATGGTCCGCGGGGATAATCGGCCGGCGGGTGGTGCGTAAGCACAAATGTGGGCGCGCCGTTCACTGGGTGGCGACCGCCCCAGCCTCTAGCGATCTCGTAAGTGCGCCGCCCGAAAATAAACGCACCGCTTTCCTCAAACATCTGATCGACCTGATCGCGGTTGGCGCCGGAGGCGGGACGAAATCGAGGATCGCGATACTCATCCGGCCCTCCTGAATACCAGTCAAAAACATGCATACCGCCGTGGCGTCCGAGTGGATGGTCATTGCCGTCATCGGGACCAGCGACGAATCCGTCGAGCGACATTGACATATCGATAACCACCTTGTTCATCACGAACCTCCTTCACTCTCCGGAGAAAGATTGGATGATTGGCTTAGTTACCCTGCCTTGCAGGCGCAGCGAACTATGCAGCCGGAAACATGATCTCGGTGATCGACTGTTCCTGAGGTGTGGTGCGCGGGTCGGTCACGTAACTCTCTATATTGAATCCGTCACGCAACGGGATTTGTTTTTCCGCGACAAGCTCGAACGCACGACCCGTTGCCTGAGGCAATTGGCTGTACGGTCCGTGTAAAACAAATCTTGCGTATTTGCCGCCAGGAACTTCTTCATAGCTGAGACCTTCGGGGATGCTGGCCGGGCGCTCTGCCAGAATGTATCCGGCGCGGTAGATATCGGGTCCGCATTTGTACAGCGCGCAGGCGCCTGCAATCTGGCCTGCCTGTGCGATCTGGCCTGCAAATTTCTCAACCGCCTGCCACGTCCCTGGTGCGATCGAGGGAATGTTGCCGGCTTTCTCAAGAAACACATAGTGAAATGCAGGCCGTGTAACAACCTCCGGCTCAGTGAGATTAATAGTCGAAGTCATATGAACCTCCTTTGCAGCATTGGACTGCTTCTTGGAATGTTGTGGGGGAATTCGATTTGCACACAGCGTTATCGCCCGAAATCCGCAGCCTCATACTCTGGACGAATCTCGATTTCCGAATCCTCCGGCATAGGATTCGGGCAGCGCTTCAGCCATTCAACCGCTTCGTCCATCGATTTGACTTCCCAAAGCCAGTAGCCCGAAACTTGCTCCTCGGTCGGGCTGAAAGGACCATCCAGAACGATTCGATTCGCGCCAGAGAAACGCACTCGCTTGCCTTTGGATGTCGGCTTCAGGCCGCCGCCGCCTTTCATGATGCCGGCCTTGATCAGTTCTTCATTGAACTTGCCCATCGCAGCCAGCAACTCAGCGCTGGGCATCGCTCCACTCTCACTCTGCTTGCTGGCCCTGACAATTACCATGCACTTCATTTTCATTTCTCCTTGGGATTTGAATCGCGAGATTGAATAAACAGCAGCTCGACATACAGGCGAAGGTGATCGAGGCAATCCGCCGCAACCTGTGCGCTGTGCTGCGCCTTGGCCAGAATGAAACTTCCCTGGATCACAGCTTGGGTATAAAGCGCGAGGCTCGCCGCCGTCCATTGGCCATGAACCGGGTACTTCTCCATCGCCTGGGCCACCAGCTCTTCAACATTTCGTGCGTGAGACATGATGAAGCGATCGCAGGCCTCGCCAATGGCGGGATGAGTTTCGTAGGTCTCCTGCACCATGGTTCCCAGCAGGCATGTGTATTCCGGCAGTTCGCCCAGCAGTAGCGATTTGCGGAAGTCAATGTAGCCGAGCAGCCGGTCGAGGGGATCCGCCTGCTGGTGGTAGGGAGCGGATGCAAAAAGCCTGTCGGCCATGGAAGAAAAATGCTCGGCCGCGGCCAGCGCCAGCTCTTCCTTGCTCTTGAAGTGGTGAAAGAAGCTGCCCTTGGTAAGGCCGGCCGCCTCGCAGATGTCTTCAACGCGCGTAGCGGTGTAGCCCCGGGCGCGAATAACGTAAAGCGCCGCGTCGAGCATCCTGGTCTTTGATTCGTGTCGGACTTCGGAAGCAATCATAGAATACCAACCAGTTGGTATGTAAAATACCGGCTAGTCGGTATGATGTCAAGACCCTACCCATTGTTTTTTCCACAACCTTGACCAACATCTGAGTCTAGTGTATTAGTTCAGTAGACACTTTCTATGCACCTACGCGTCCACTTCAGTTCCGGCGTTCCAATCTACCTGCAGCTCATGGAGCAGATCAAGCACGCTGTAGAGACCGGCGCCGTCCGCACCGGAGAACAATTGCCCACCATTCGGAAGGTTGCAGAGGATCTGGCAATGAACCCTAATACGGTCGCGCGGGCCTACCGGGAACTGGAACGCGAAGGTGTGATCGAAGTGCGGCACGGGTCGGGCGCTTTTGTTGCCGAGGTGGGAACAGGACCGAAGACCGCGGCAATTGCCCAAGCCAGTGTGGAATTGCGCCGGGCGATCGAAGCTGGAGCGATGCTCGGACTTTCAGAGCCAGAACTGAGACGGGTATTTGAGAAGGAGCTTTCGCGCATAACCGGCGATGACGGTGAAGTGGTGAGTGGCTCGGTCAACGGGTCGGCGGGGGGTTCGGAACCAGGAGGAAGCGGTGAGCGAAGCAGTGGTTGAAACACATGGCCTCTCAAAAAGCTATGGCGATAAAGCGGCACTGCGCGGTCTTGAACTCAATGTGCCGCGCGGCTCTATTTATGGATTTCTCGGCCGCAACGGCGCAGGCAAGACCACAACGATGAAGCTTTTGCTCGGGATGCTTCGGCCTGACGCCGGAGAGTTCAGCCTGTTTGGCGAAACGGTGAGCTCAGAGGCTTCGTCGGTTGCGGCGCGACGTCGAATAGGTTTTGTCAGCGAAGGCAAAGACCTCTACAGCTTCATGACGGTTGGCCAGGTGATTCGGTTCACGCGGCCATTTTTTCCTGGCTGGCGTCGCGAGCTTGAAGACAGGTATCTCCAACTCTTCAGGTTGCCGCTGAACCAAAGCATCATGAAGCTCTCAAGAGGAATGCGCACCCAGCTCATGATTTTGCTGGCGATGGCTCGCGGTGCGGAGCTGCTGGTGATGGACGAGCCGACCAGCGGTCTCGATCCCATCATGACCGAAGAGGTGCTGCAGGCGCTCGCCGATCTTGCGGCCGGCGAAAATGTCACCATCTTTTTCTCATCGCACCAGCTCGCTGAAGTTGAGCAGATCTGCGACCACGTGTGCCTGATCGACGACGGGCAAAAGGTTCTCGACGGCGTGCTGGACGACCTTAAGTCTCAATACCGGCGCATCGTGCTGGTCTTCGATGCAGCAGCGCCGGCAGGGCTGGCCGGCCTGAAGGGCGTCGATCATCTGCGCCGGTCGGGTAGGACCGCATCGCTGCTGGCACATGCGGATGTGGAAGGCATTGTGGCCGAAGCACGCAATTTCGCGCCGCTATCCGTCGACGTTTATCCGGTAACGCTCAAGGAGTTGTTTTTTGATCATGTGAGGGGGCAATAATGCTCTGGTTCAAGGCTTGGCTTGAGACTCGTTGGCGCTTCTGCTTTATCGCCGCATCGATCTTGTTTGCATGGGCCACACCACTGTGGGCTCCGCTATTTCACCTCCGGGCGCCGGCGGGAGTGCCCGAATCGAGGCTCTGGCTGGCGGTTCACGTAGCCTCGGTCCTCCTCTACATCTTTGCGGCGATCTTCCTGGCTGGTTCCGGCATCAACTCTCAAACCACTTACGCGGCAACGTCAGGATTTCATCCCTCCATGTTGTTCACTCTGTCTCTGCCTGTTACCCGTCGGCGGCTGCTGCTGGTGCGCGCGGGGCTGGGTGCTCTGCAAACCAGCGTTCTGGTAATCGTCATGGCCGCCTACACTCTGTTCGACAGACCCGAAGCCACGACTGCCGCACAATTGCTCACATACCTGGCGCGAGCCATAGTATGCACCATGCCGGTATATGCTCTGTCCACGATGCTGGCCTGTTTGTTCGATGAAATGTGGCAGTTTTACGGCGCATTCATGTGCTGCGTTGCAGCGTTCGTGCTCCAATCCAGAATCCCGGGGCTTTCGTCGCTGAGCCCTTTTCGCGGCATGAGCCTGATCTCTTATCCGATCGCAGGTCCCATCCCCTGGGCTCCAGTGATTTTTTCCCTGGCCCTCACCGCAGTCCTCATGTATGCGTCAACGCTGATTGTCCAGCGCAAGCAGTACTGATCCGCATTTCTCGCCGGACGGCAAGAATCGGTATCGCCAGAACTGGTTGCATAAACCCGGCCTTGAAAGGGCACGGCTTTAGCCCCTGAGGGATGGTTCAGGGTTCCATCAGGCATATTTATGCAACCAGCTCTAGTCCCTACGCCGGCGCCAACCGCTCCATCGGCGGCAGTTTTGCCAGATACCGCTTGCTGAATTCGGTCGCATAGTGGTCCAGCAAACTCTCCACTCGTTTCGAATCCGCGGAGCGAACGATCAGCCCGGCATGATGATGCTTCTTCACCCTCACCACGATCTCAGGCTCGTTGAATCCCGAAGTATCCGGCTCGGCGGTCTGCGCCAGGCAAAGTACGCTGCCGGCGTAATCCTGCGAGGACTCGGGAAGCGTATACGCTTCTCCGCGTAGATTCGCGACCTCTATCTTGGCCCACTCATGCCATAAGTTGATGCCCGTTCCCACTTCCACCAGGTCGGCGATAAACGCCCCTCCAACGCGGGCCGCGATCTCAAGAAAGTAGTAGCGCCCGTCGGCACGAGCGCGGATGTACTCGGCATGCGTGACTCCGCGAACCATGCCGAGGGAAGGCGCGAGCTGCGCGTTCAGTTTGGTGAGTTGGTCCCAGTCCTCGCTGGCGCGGTCGACCGTGCGCGTGGTAAACACTCCGCCCTCGTGCATCAACTGCATCGGCGGCCGGCCATATTTATGCACCACTGAGAAAACCACCTTGTGCTCGCTCACAATCGAGTCCACATGGAAGATGTCTCCGGGCACAAATTGCTCGAGAAGATAGCGGCTTTGATTGTCTCCGAGCTCATCGAGCGCACGCCAAAGCTGCTCCGGCTCCTGAATCTTGCGAATGCCGACGGCTGAGGCTTCGGCTCGCGGTTTCAGTAGCCACGGCGGCGGCACGCGGTTCATGTAATCGCGAAGCTCGTCGTAATTCAGCACCCGGCAGAACTCGGGTACCAGAAATCCGTATTCCTTCGCACTGGTCCTCATGGCCAATTTGTCGCGATAATAGGCCGCAGTCGTGATGCCCATGCCCGGAACCCGCATGTGCTCGCGAATCTGGGCCGCGGTTTCGAGGTCGAATTCATCGAGGGCGATCACGCGATCGAACTTGCGGCCCCGCGCCATCCAGGAAACCGTATTCAGTATCTGGTCGCGGGTCAGGCCCGACGGCATCGTAGCGAAGTCCTCAATCGATTCCCGGGGCCAATCGGCATCGCGGAGTTTCTCGAGCGTGAGCAGGGTGCACTTGACGCCCATCTCGCGGCACTTCTTCAGAAAGTCGCTTCCCTTCTCGTAACTCGCCACGCAAAGAAACCGCTCAGTCTGCTCCGGCATCACGCCCCCATCTGAATCGTTTTCAATCGCCCGGTTGTACCCGATTGATCTGGCTTTGTGCGATCCCCTCGGGCACCCAGGATCGGGCCGCTTGGACCATGATTGAAGATAGTTCTACCATAGAGCCTGCAACTAAACTTGACAGCGGCACAGACGCCTGCACCTCGGGGTGCAGGCAAAGGAAGAGGAATGCTTTCAGCAAAGGTGATTGTCGAGCTGCAGGATGAACTGACCCGTCGCTGGCACCAAGCCGGCGGGCCCGAGCCTGAAGTTGCCGGGCCAGAAATCGCAGACGCATGGCTGAACGCGATTGAGGTGCAGCACCGGGCAAACTTCGATCTGTGGCATATCGAAGACGAAGCGCGAACCCCGGGGACGGCAGACGACAAGATTGCCGATGTAAAGCGCCGGATTGACCGCACCAACCAGCGCCGCAACGACCTAACCGAAGAACTGGATCGCGCGCTGCTGTCCTGGCTTGGGACGCGCGGATTGCCTCGGAGCGACGCCCCGCTCAACTCCGAGTCGCCCGGACTGATGATTGACCGGCTTTCTATTCTGGCATTGAAGATCTACCACACCCGGGAAGAGATGGAGCGAAAGAACGCGCCCGACCGTCACGCAGAGCTGAATCGCGGCAGGCTCGGGGTTCTGGAAGACCAGCGCCACGACCTGGCTCACTGCCTCGACGAGCTGTGGGCCGGCACCCTCGCCGGAACACGCCGGTTCAAGCTCTATCGCCAGTTAAAAATGTACAACGACCCCGAATTGAATCCCGCAATCTACGGCAAGAAACAGGGCTGACATCGAGCCTGCCTGCCCTCGCCAACAGCAGCCCATTGACGGATGCCGGGGTTATGCGTATAAAGATGGCTCAAGCCGCATTTCTCTACTACGATGGTTTGCTGGACAAAACCGGTAGATCAAGGCTTAATTGAAGTGCGCGCAACATATACCATGACGCAAGAGGCGAAATCCGCGGCGTCGAGCCGCAAACACAATTCTCCCTCGGCCAAGTCCGAAGGGCGTGTAGCCGCGTTCTTTCAGCACTACCAGGCTGCTGTTCAGTTGCTTCAGCAGGGCAAGTTTGAAAAGGCGCTGGCCGCTTTGGAGAAACTGCTCCCCGACGCACCCGAAGAGATCAAGGAACGTTGCAGGATGTATATCTCCACCTGCCAAAAGCAGTTGGACAAGCCGAGCCTGCTGTTCAGCACGCCCGAAGAGCAATTCGACTACGCAGTTTCGCAGTTGAATACCGGATACTACGAGACCGCGCGCGACCAGTTCAACCTGATCCTTGCCAGCTATCCGGGCGCCGATTACGCGTTTTACGGATTGGCCGTGCTGGATGCCATTACAGGGCGCGCACAGGACTGCTTGAACAACCTTGCCCGCTCCATCGAACTGAACTCGAAGAATCGGCTGCAGGCACGCGTCGATAATGACTTTCAAAGCATGGTGGACGACCCGCGTTTCACCGAACTGCTGTATCCTGAGATTCCGTAGATTCGTTTTAGATTTCTCACAGCCACAGGCTCTCACACCACATTGAATACCGCTTTCTTGGCGCAAGACAAAATCTCGCAGCCCGAGGCCGCAGAGCCCACCCCTGTCGTGGGCGCGCGGCAGTTGCGCGTCGTGGCAATGGGCGGCGGCACTGGCCTGTCGACTCTTTTGCGTGGACTGCGCCGCCACGTCGCGGCCCCTGGTCAAAGCGCAGCAGAATTGCCGGCAGTTTCTGACCTGGCAGCCGTAGTGACGGTCACCGATGACGGAGGCTCCTCGGGAAGGCTGCGCCAGGATTTCAACATGCTTCCGCCCGGCGACCTGCGCAACTGCATGGTCGCGCTCAGCGAAGAAGAAGACCTGCTCGCCCGTCTCTTCACGCACCGATTCCGCGGCGGCGACGCCCTCAAAGGCCACAACTTCGGCAATTTATTTGTCGCCGCGCTCACCGAGATCACCGGCGACTTTGCGCAGGCCGTGCAGTTGTCGTCTAAGATTCTGGCCACCAGGGGGCACATCTACCCCGCAACCACGGCCAATACCACGCTGGTGGCGCTGGTTGACGATGGGGAGCTGGTGCGCGGAGAAACCAACATCACCGCCAGCCGCAAGCGAATCGTTGAGCTCATGCTCGATCCACCCAACCCCTCGCCCCTGCCCGAGACGCTTGAGGCCATCGAACGGGCCGACCTTATCACCGTGGGACCCGGCTCGCTGTACACTTCGCTAATTACCAACCTGCTTGTGGATGGAATTCCTTCTGCCCTCGCCGGCGCTCGCGGATTGCGAGTCTTCATCTGCAACCTGATGACCCAGGCCAATGAGAGCCTTGGCCTCTCCGCCTCTGAACACATCGAGCGAATCTACGACCACACCCGCGCCCCCATCTTCGATTGCGCATTGGTCAACACAGCTCCCTTCTCGAGTGAGACGCTTTCCCGCTATGCCGCTGAAGGCGCGGCGCCCATCCTGCCCGACATCGAACGCATCCAGGCGCTGGGAGTTAAGTGCATCACCGGCAGCTTTGCCAGCGAGGAGACAGTGGTTCGCCATGCTGCAGCCCATGTGACGAATACCTTGCTTGCCCTGGGCCACTCCAATTCGACCGGCACAGGCGCGGCCCATTCGAGCTTCGACAACCAAAGCTGAACTGCCCTTCCTCAATCCCCGGCCCGCTGTGTCGTAATCTCCTCATTTCAGAAAATTTCACTTCCAAGACCCTTTCGGAACCTGTAAATTTCTCGCTCAGAAGCATAGAAATCTACGCGCGCAAGCGTTCGGGGAACTCCCCAGGGAGGATTTATGAGTAAGGGTCGAATTGGGATCGCGTTGCTTTGTTGCCTTCTGATTCTGGCGACGGTGGCGCAGGGGCAGTCAAAACAGAAGCCGGGCCTTTGGGAAGTAACCAGCCAGATGACGATGGCAGGCATGCCGCAAATGCCACAGATGCCTCAGGGAGTTCAGATGCCGGGGGGCGCCAGCTCGCCTTTTGGCCCGCACACCACCCAGGTCTGCGTTACCCAGGCCATGGTCGACAAATACGGCGGCCCGATGCAGAACCCTCCTCGCGGCGACTGCCAGACGACAAACGTCGTGCTTAAGCCCAACGGCATGACAGCCGACATCTCGTGCACCGGGCAGATGACGGCAAAGGGAACTGTGACGGCTACTTTCACCGACAGCAACACCTCCACCACCACAGTTCACATTGTCGGAACCATGCAAATGGGGCAGAACAGCCGTCCGATCGACATGACCATGCAATCGACCTCGGTCTATAAAGGACCCGATTGCGGCAGTGTGAAGCCGGTGACGATGCCCGCCGAAAAGTAGCGCGATCCTTCAGATTTCAACCTTCCACAGTCCGCTTGAGCTGCCCGCAGGCCGCGAAAATGTCGCGGCCCCGCGGCTGCCGCAGGTATGCCGGGATGCCTTCTCCAATCAGCCGCTGCCTGAAGTCTTCAACCGCATCCGGGGCGGGCATGGCGTAAGGTATCCCCGGACCGGGATTCCACGCGATCAGGTTCACCTTCGCGGGCAGCCCAGTGCGGCGCACCAGCCGCGCCACCTCGCTTGCATGGTCAGGCCGGTCGGTCACCCCGCTTAGCAGCACATACTCAAACGTCACGCGCTCGCGAGGGCGCAGACGAATCTTCTTCACCGCTTCAATTACGGCATCGATATTCCACTTCTTATTAATCGGCATGATCTGGGCGCGAACTTCGTCGTTGGGCGCGTTCAGGCTGATTGCCAGGTGTGGCCGTAAACCCGCCGGTTCCTCGGCAAACTGCTCGATGCCGGGCACAATCCCTGAAGTAGAAACCGTCATTCTCTGCGGACTTAGCCCAACTTCCTCAACCAGCAATCGAACTGCGGCCATGAAATTGGCGTAGTTCAAAAACGGCTCGCCCATGCCCATAAAGACCAGGTTGACGCGGTCGCGACCCACCTCGACCCGGTGGCGATCAAGCACACTTACCACCTGTCCGGCAATCTCGCCAGCCGTCAGATTGCGCTGCAGACCCAACTTCGCTGTAAGGCAAAACTGGCAGTTGACCGCGCAGCCCACCTGCGAAGAAACACAGATCGTGGCGCGCGACCAGGGCTTCGCCGCGCCCACCGAATCCGACGAAATTTCGAGTGCCCCATTCTTGCGCCACCGTTCCGGCGAAAGGGTGGGAGAGCAAGAGTCTGCGTCCGAGTCGGTTCCGTCGCCGGTTTCCCCGCCGTCCCCTTCCGGCATCCAGACCGTCTCCACCGTTTGCGGCTTTCCATCATAACAATCAACAAGATAGCGCTCGGTTCCGTCAGTCGACTTGAAGGTTTGCGCAATGCGCGGCCGGCCAATGGTCCATCCCAGGTTCTGCAGCCGCTCGCGCAAATCTTTGGGCAAAGTTGAGATTGAGCTAATTTCCGTAAGCCGCTGATGATAAATAGCATCAGAGAGCTGGCGGGCGCGATATGATGGCTCGCCCATCTTTCTGAAAACTGTAGAAAGCGCGGCCGCATCCAATCCGAAAAACACCTTCGGACTTCCTTCCTCCCGGGCTGCGGAGTCGAAGCGGACGAGTTGGCTCGATTCGCGATTCACGGCTGGGGTCAGCATAGAGCATCTTTCCCTGCTTGTGCATTCCATCCTTTCCCCGGATCGAAGCAGGCCTGCTAATCTCAAATTCTCTTGGCCCGCTCGCGCTTACTTGACCGAGTTCGCCTACAATCGAGATTCGAACGATGCCCATGACGACTGAACGCAATCTCCGCCGCACGGTTTTGCCCAACGGGCTGATCGTTCTTACCGAACGAATGGAGTATTTGCGCTCGGTGGCGATGGGGGTGTGGATCAAGTCCGGTTCCCGGTGCGAACCGGCCGAGACCAATGGAATCTCCCATTTTGTGGAACATATGCTCTTCAAGGGCACCCGATCCCGGTCGGCTCAGCACATCGCCCGCGAGATGGACTCGATTGGCGGCAACCTCGACGCCTTCACCGGCAAAGAGACCATCTGCTTCAACGTAAAGTCACTGGCCGAGCATGTGCCGATTGCGCTCGACGTGCTCACCGACCTGGTGCTGAACCCCATTTTTGCTCCCTCTGACATTGAGCGGGAGCGGGGCGTCATCCTCGAGGAAATCAAGATCGACGAGGACAATCCCGATGTGCTGGTGCACGAGCTCTTCACCCAAAGCTTCTGGAAGGGCCACCCGTTGGGCTGGCCGATCCTGGGCACCACAGAGACGGTGACTCGCCTCGATCAAAAGCAGCTTTTTACCTACCATGGCGATCGATTCCACGGCGGCAACATGGTTTTCTCAGCGGCGGGAAGCCTTGATCACGACGAGTTTGCCGCGGCCGTTCAGGAAAAATTCAAAGATCTGCCCGGCGGAGCGACCCTCCACGAGCTCTCGGCACCCGAGCCGAGCGCAAAGATTGTGCTGCGCAATAAGAAGTCGCTGGAGCAGGTGCAGATTTGCCTGGGCGTACCCGCGCCCCCCATTACCGACGACAATCGCTACGCGACGCTCATCCTGAATACGGTGCTCGGCGGCGGCATGAGCTCGCGGCTCTTCCAGACCATCCGCGAAGAGCGCGGCATGGCCTACTCGGTCTACTCTGACCTGAGCCCGTACCGCGACACTGGAACGCTGTGCGTCTACGCCGGAACCTCGGCAACGAAGGCGTTGAGCGTGGTCGAGCTTATTCTTGCCGAATTCCGCAAGCTCAAAGAGACGCTCCTTGCCGACGAAGAGCTGAATCGCGCCAAGGATCAGCTCAAGGGCAACATTCTGCTGGGCCTTGAGAGCTCCAACTCCAGAATGGCAAACCTTGCCCGGCAGGAGATGTACTTCAAGCAGTTCTTCACCGTAGACGAAATCATTGCCCGCATCGACGACGTTTCTGCTGAACAGGCGCAGACAATGGCCCAAAAGCTCTTCAGGCCCGAGAGTATCGCCGTCACACTGCTCGGCCGGCTGCAGGGCGTTAAGCTGCAAAGAGAAATGCTGGTGTGCTGAAGAGCAGCTATTAGCCCTCAGCTTTCAGTCTTCAGCTTTTTCGTATGGGAAATCGGAACATCCTTCAGGAACTTCTCAACGCACTAGAGCCGCAGCATCGTCCTAGGCACCAAGTAGCTGAGAGCTGAAGGCTGAAGGCTGAAAGCTGGCTGCGGCTGGGCTGCGGCCCGAGCGTCTACTTTCCATAATGCGTCCATACGGTATAGCATTTTCACGAATGGGCCGGGGCAATGGCCCGCTTAACGAGGCATTGAAACACATGATTCGCACGTCTTTACTCTCACGCCGCCGCTCCGCAACCAGCCGTTCTATGGTTGCCAATGGATTCACCCTGATGGAACTGCTGATCGTAATCGCCATCATTCTCATCCTGATGCTGATGGCCATTCCGACTATCGGCGTGATGAAACGCCACGCTAACGAAACGTCGGCCATCAACTCGGTTCAGGCGATTATCAAGGCGGAGATTCAGTACAGCGATTCATTCCCGGCCAACGGCTACGCATGCTCGCTTTCGGCGCTGGGTGGGGAGGCCGGCAGCGGCCCGCCGTCGCCCACATCGGCGGAACTGATCCAGTCCGACCTGGCCTCGGGTTACAAGTCCGGCTACATCTTCAACATCACCAACTGCACCAAGGTCACGGTGAATAATACCGACCGCATAACTGGATTTACGGTCACCGCCGTACCGCAGGCGCCGGGCAAGACCGGCGACCGCGGCTTCTGCAGCGACGAGAACGGCGGATCACCCAAGTACGATTCCACCGGCGGCACTAACTGCACCCAATTGCTGCAATGAGCCGGTTCCCTCATCCCAGGCGCGGCGCTGCCCTGCTGCTCGCCGCGCTGTCTCCAGCCTGCATTCTGTCTCAGCAAAAGCCGCCCGGCGCGCATGAGCTGGCCACGCGTGTCAACCGGCACTACGACCAGTTGCATTCGCTCAAGGCTGCGTTTACTGAGTCCTACGCCGGCATGGGCGTCCAACGCACTGAGAGCGGCGAACTGCTGCTCTCGAAGCCCGGAAAGATGCGCTGGGTGTACACCTCGCCGCCGGGCAAGGTCTTCCTGCTGGATGGCAAATACGCGTGGTTCTACACTCCCGGCGACTCGCAGGTGCAGAGGATTCCCGCAAAGGAGCTGGATGATCTGCGCTCTCCTCTGCGTTTTCTGTTGGGCCACACCAATCTTGAAAAAGAGATGAACGGACTGACGCTGGCGCCCGCCGGCAATGGCGAATTTGTGCTGAGCGGTGTACCCAAAGGCCAGGAAAATCGCGTTTCAAATATCTCCTTGACCGTGACGGCAGCGGGCGTTATCACCGCGATTGAAGTAAAAGAGACAGACGACGCCACAACAAAATTCATATTCAGCGGTGAGCAGCCGGATGCGGCTATCCCACCAAACACATTCCAATTCACGCCGCCGCCCGGCGTGCCTGTAGTAGATTCGCCCCCGCCTGTCTAGAACTGGCTGCATCAATGAGTTTTGAAAGGGCCCGGCTTCAGCCGTGCCGAAAGATGCGCATAAACACTGGGCTTTAGCCCCTGAGGAGTGGTTTAGGGCTTTGTCAGCAGAAAGAAGGCGCGGCAACTTATGCTGCCGCGCCCTCTGGTAAGTTATCTTGATTGGCTACTTGTGGGATCCGCCGCCTCCCCCACCGCCACCGCCTCCACCGCCACCGCTGGCGTGTGAGGCGCCACCACCTCCACCGCCTCCGCCACCACCGCCGCTGGCATGGTAGCTGCCCCCTCCACCGCCGCTGTAGTTGTGAGCCGATCCACCGGAATAGCCGGATGAACTGGAGTGAGTAGAGGAAGAAGTCGAGCCTCGCGAAACTCCGGGAGAATACGCACTCGAACTGCCTCGGTTAACGGACGATGAGGAACCGCCCCGATTCGGCGAAGTGTAAACCGGACGCCCCGGAGACGAATCGCCCCTTAAGCTCCCATCGTAGATGGTGAAGCTGGACCTGCCGATTGCAGTTGGCCCGCGACCGTCGCCTCCATTCCCACCGCCTCGCGCAATCACCGGGCGTATCGGCGCCACTGTGTTGCCGGCGATAGTCACCGGATCGTTGTGCTCACGAGATGGCAACGGTGTTCCGCCCGTGCGGGGAGTTCGGTTTACGACAATTACAGGAACAGGATGCCCTGGATTCGGCCCGCGTGGATTGATCGGCCGATGCGGCGGTCTGAAGCCGGGAGGAAATGACCCTCCGAACCGCGGACCCGGATAGTAGCCGCCCCCTGAATTCCACCAGGGACTGCAGCCGCCCCCGCCGGGGTTCCAACCCCAGCCGAAACCGTTGAAGTAGTTCCACCCGCCGCAGGAGTAAGGCAGGAATCCCCATGAATCGCATGGGACATAGATGTAGCCGAACTGCGGATACCAAACCCAGTTGCCGCACCCGTAAGGATCCCATCCGGAATCGGAAGCTTGAAATGGCGACCAGACATATCCCTGGCCAGGCACGTTGTACCAACTGCCATTCGCGTCCAGGTCGCTCCAGGCAGGGCTGCCGCTCTCAGGACCGTTCTGGCTGGGCGGCGCGAGTGTTGAAGCAGCGCCTACTGTCTCCGCAACCTGATCGCGATCCGTATTCCACGCATCCCAGGAGTCCGGATCGATTGATTCGTTCAGATCGTATCGGCTGCTGTCGTTGGCATACAGCGTTACGCTCTCGCCGCCATGCATGGCCAATTGCAGGCCGCCGTTGCCGCGGCTCAGATTGGCGTTACCCGACAAAACCGCCAGGTCGCCGGGAGGAGCGTCCATCCTGATCCTAAACACGGCATTGCCGCTCGGGCTGACGGTGGAGTCTCCAAAGCGAACTCCGAACTGACCGTCTTGGCTGCTGCCCTGGAACTCAAAATAGGCCAGGCCGCCGTTGAGCAGCATCTCCGCGTCACCGTTGGTTCCTTCCCCGCGCAATACGCTGAACGTCACCGTGGTATTGGGCGAGAGGCGCGCCACGCTGCCGTCTTCAAATTGAATCTCGGCACGGCCGTCCTGGGCTGTCGAAACCTGCATCCCCTCAAAGAGGGGCATGTTCACGGTGGCGCCTTCGGCGATAACCTGATCACCCTGCGTTACGCGCACCTGGCCTTCGACATAACTCAGGTGCACCGCGCGCGATGCGGATGCTGTGTCGTCGGCATGCACGGGCTGAGCGGCAACCAGCATCGCCGCCGCGGCGGTTGCAATCCAAAAGAAAATGGCGCCCCCGCGGCGCCTGTTGATGGTCTGCTTCTCAATTGATTCCATTGCTGCCCGCCTTTCTATCGCCCCCGAAGACGATCGTTCTATCGGTCCTGATGGCAGCCTACTACTTCCCCATACGATTGGACATCGAATGGGAAATAATAGTTGCTATGTTGTTGCTTGAAATTAAAGATCATGTTCCCGCCTGGGACAAAAGAAGACGTGCGCGCTTGCGAACCCGCTCCAAAACCTCGTCGTCTTCGGCCAGCCTCACCAGAATCTGGCGGATCGTGCAGATCTCCTGGGCACGGCCGCTGCCGGCAGCGTCCACAAGGTACTCCATCTCCTTGTCCAAGCCCAGCCGGTCATGCTGCAGCAGTTTCTCCAGCCGGGCGCCCTCCAATATCGTTTCAGTCACCGCCCCAAATGTCTCAGCCAGTTCTTCAATCTCTTTATCCTTCGAGTAGTTGAACGTGCACGAGCCCGTCCCCTCAGGGCCCGCGTAGCTGAATTTCTTCCATCCTTCGAAAGCTACCTTGAGACGGCTCTCGCAAGGCTCGTTGAACAAGTGGTGTTGGCGCGCAACCTCAAAGACGTGTGCGGTGAATCCGGCGCTCAACTGCACGTCGCGATCGACATTGGCGGCATCGACCGCCTCTGTGCCCTTTTCGGGCGTTTCGTTCATTTCCGATGTGAAATGCCCAGAACCGTCGGAATGAAGCGTGAGCGTCCAGTGGGAAGGATTCAGTTGGCTATCGGTAAAGTCCACGTGCATCACCGCATTTTGGTCGGCGCGCGCAGCCATAGATACTGCAATGGCCAGAAAAACGGCCGCGGCGATGATAAATGCCTTCATCGCGCCGCCCTCTGCGCCACTTGTCCCTGCGCTCGCAGGGTCTGAGCTGTGTGAATGTGGCAAATCGCTATTGCCAGTGCGTCTGCGGCGTCGGCTGGTTGGGGAAGAACTTCGAGGCTGAGCAGCCGCGCAACCATGAACTGAACCTGCTCTTTGCTGGCCATCCCGTAGCCCACCACGCTGGATTTGATCTTCAGAGGTGCATATTCGGCCACCGGTATTGACTGCCGGGCGGCAGCCAGAAGCGCAACTCCACGCACCTGGCCAAGTTTAAGAGCCGATTTCGCGTTCACTGAATAGAAGACCTCTTCGATTGCGACTGCGTCTGGACTCCAGCGTTCAAGTTCAGCTCTCAGTTCACTGAAGACCTGGTCGAGCCGTTCCGCTGTAGATTTCGTCTTCGCGAGCCTGATTGCGCCGAAAGCCCTGGGAATCAGGCGAGCTATTCCACCGTCGTCGTCAGAATCGACAACGCCATAGCCCGTCACCTCGGTGCCGCAGTCGATGCCAAATACCCGCATTCGGTCCAAGTTTAAACCATTGGCTGTAATATTGGCTGCGGTTCAACCGCCTCAGTTCCACGGGTTGAACCATCGCAGCCGGTGATCGTGTTGCTGTCGCGTTTTCATCCGAAACCTGCTGCCGATTTTGGTTCATTTCATAAAGTTTCACCTGACGCCGATGACAGTTGTGAACCGCTATTCGTATTTTGAGCATCAGAGACTAAAAGCGCGTCGTGGGGTCTAAGTGATTGTGACGGTCCCAATTCGAGAGCGAGTCAAGGACAGAGTGACGCAGTGGCTGCGGCAGGGAGTTTCGCCGCGCCGGCTCGCCTTGACGCTGGCTCTCGGTTTTGCGATCGGTTGCATCCCGGTGGTCGGCTTGCCCACTCTCGTCTGCGCTGCGGTTGCCCTGGCATTACGGTTGAACGTGCCGGCGATTCAGGCAGCGAACTACGTTGCCATGCCACTGCAGTTGGCGCTGATTGTGCCTTTCGTGCGGTTGGGTGGGCGCATGACTGCCTCAGCACCACATCCCAATACGATCGCGTTGCTCCGGCTCTCGCCCCTGCACATGGCATCGCAGCTTAGCGGGTTGGCAGGTCAGGCGCTTCTGGCATGGGTGTTGGTGGCTATACCAGCGGTTCTGCTGATTACCATTGCGTTGACGCCGATGCTGCGCAGGCTGCCGATGCTCGCCAATGTTCAAGCTGGCGACTGAGGCGTTCCACTACATCCACTGATAGCTCCCCTCGATGCAGCGCTTCGAAGGCGGCGTCGTAAACGTGATCGCATTCCCCTGCTCTTCGTTCAATTCCCCGCGTACGGATCGGGAACCGGCTGGGCGCTGTCGATCCACGCGCTGTAAATCATGTCGCGCAGCATGCTGGCGCCGGCGGCCAGCCGCGACGCGGTAAAAGTCCGCGACTCCGCCGTACCCGCGCCCACGAATCCCCCCGCCTTCTCAAGCTGGTACACCTTTTCGACGTAGGTGGCTGTAGTACGAAGGTAGTCAACGTAGGCGTCGAACATGTCGCCGGGAATGGCCCTGGCCGGCGTCATGAGCGGCTGAACATCGTTGGCATGGATATTCGCCGCGACGAATGGACCCTCGAAAAGGTGATGAATCTGGTGGCTGGTGGTGTAGCCGTTGGGATTGGGGCCCGTCCAGCCGTTGTATTGCACCGTCACGTGGAGCGGCTGCGAGGCATCGCCGACATAATGGCCCAGCCAGCCTGCATAGAAGATGATTGCGGCCTCGACCGGGGCGGTGTCCTGGCCGCCAGCGTGCAGCGCACGATATTGCCGCATTGCTGCCTTCAGCCGCTCCCACACCTCGTCCGCCTCCCATGGCTGCAGGCCGATCTTCTCAGGGCGCTGCCCTGCCGCAAAAACCTTGGCTTCAAAATCGAGCCGCCTGTGCGGAAGCGGCCCAAGAGCGTCGGCCAATTCGAGATCGATAAAGTGCTCGGGCGCCTGGGCCGCGCTCAATTCCGACTCAGCCGGCGAACGCCAGCGGTCCGGTTCCGGACCCAGATACTCAATCTCGTTTATGGCAGCGGGCGTACGCAGAAATGCAGGAACATCGTCTGGAAGAGTGGTGGCTGCCAGCCGGTTGATCATGCGATGGCCTTCATTCTCCCAGGCGTAAGCTGACGTTGGGAGCGTCGCCAAAACCACGGACGTAAGAACCAGAAATGCAAAACCGGGAGTGGGCTTCGAAAGACGTCGAGGCAACATGAAAATCAGTATAAGCGGGCGCGGTTCAGGCCAGAATCAGCGCGGAAATGCAAATCCAATTTGCCGGAATATGCGTCCTTGGAGCGTTGAACGGGCTGTCATCCGTTACTAAAGTCGTAACTCTCTTGTTTCGCCGCGATCGGTTGGGCATCGAATTTATGTAGTGAGATGGCTCTTGATTGCTTATACTTACTGCCAATCGCGCTAAGAATTAAGGTTATCGCGATAAAACCTCTGCATGTCCCTTGGGGGCTCGCGCCAGCGGCAAAGCCGGCGCCAAAGAGCACTTAAGGGGTAAATGCGTTCCAATTGTTCCCTGTTGAGCCTCGATTGATTCACAAACGCAGCATCGCGGAGTGGTGAAGGTGGAGGGAATGGCGAACCAGCCGGAGGAGACGCCGAAATTGGGATCTTCAGGGACCGCTGCGGCGCGCATCGGGGCTCTGATTCTCTGGCCTACCCTCGGCATCCTCGCGCTTCTCCTCTGCCTCCTCTCGGTCAGCCTGCGCATGACCGGCGGTCCGGGATACGATCCCATCCTGGTATTCGCCGCAGCAGTGGCCGCCACCGTCCTGGCATTGCGCCTTGCCTCAAGAACCCGCGCTGCCACATTGCCTATTGTTGCGGGCTCCGATACTCACAAAGACCTTTTGGATTCAGCCGGCCCCGCCATGGTGGCTGTGGGACTCGACGGAAAGCTGCTCTATGCCAACCCTGCGGCCGAGCGATTGCTGGGATACGACATAGCGGAATTCGCAAACCAGTGGCGCACGATTGGCATCCTCGGATCCGGCGAAGGAGCCCGACTGGTTGCCGAAATGGAAAAGCTGGCCGGGATGGACGGTGCGCCTAAGAACACTCCCGAAGAGCAGCTTGCCACCTTCATTGAATGCGTGCGCGCAGTTCCGCCCAGCAGGGTGCCAAGCTTTGATACCCAGATTATGCGCAGGGGTGGAGAATCTTCCCCTGCCACTCTCCACGTATCGGCGATTCGCGATGGAAACGGCGTGGTCACGGGCCTGGTCGCCGTGGCCGTGGATAAGACCGCCACCCTGCGGCAAGAGGAGACTTCGCGCGAGTCGCTCGAGCGCTATCGGGATCTGTTTGAGAATTCCACCGAGATGATCGCGACCATCAGCCCTTCGGGCCGGTTCCTTTACGTCAATCCGGCTTGGAAGCGGTGTTTCGGCCTCGACGATTCGGCCATGTTGAACCTGGAGTCGTTCGAGGACCTGTTCAGCGTTAGCGGGCGCAGCGAGGTTGCGGCGCTCTTCCGGCGGGCATTGGTTGGTGAGATCGTCGACCGCGCTCCATTAAGGCATCACACCCCTGACGGCAGGGTTCTGGAGTTTGAACTCAGCCTCAGCCAGCGCCAGAAAGCCGGCGATCCGCTGGCGGTGAGGTGTCTGCTGCGCGATGTGACGCAACAGAAACAGCGCGAGAACCGCCTGGCGCTGCAGATTGCCGTTGGCCAGATCGTTGGCGAAAACGCCTCTCCTGAAGTCGCTTCGATGCGGATTCTCGAATCTCTCTGCATCTCCCAGGAATGGGACGTTGCCATCGAGTGGCTCGTGGATGCCAAGGGGAATCGGCTGGAGTTTTCAACTGCCTGGGGCGCGCCCGGCCGCCGGCCTGAAGCGCTCATTCAGGAAAGCATGGGCCTGACGCTGGAACGCGGCAATGATCTGCCCGGCCTGGCATGGAAGGAGGGCCGGCCACTGTGGGTTGAGGATCTGGGTGCGGCCACTCCCTCTCCGCGGGTCAAGCTGGCGATGGGCCAGCAAATGGTGTCAGGCTGGGCTGTACCCGTCCGCTTTGGACAAAAAGTGCTGGCGGTGCTTGAGTTCTTCAGCCACTACCGTCTCCGCGAAGACCGTGAGGCGATGGCGGCAATTGAAACCGCGGCATCGACGCTCGGACAGATGCTGGCACGCACTCATGAGCGGGGACGCGCCGAAGAACTGTCGCGGCAGCAGGAAATCCTGCTCGACTCGGTTGCCGACGGCATCTTCGGCGTCGACAACCGGGGCATGATCAGCTTTGCCAACCCGGCGGCCGCGCGCATCCTGGGCGCTGAGGCCGAAGCACTCAAGGGCAAGGCTGTTCACGATGTGCTTCATGGCTCGGCAAGAACCGGGAAAAAATGCGGCGACGATTGCCTCTTGAAACGGAATACCGCCCATGCACGGGCCTCTGCCGGCGAAGACACGATCTTCAAAACGGATGGAAGCGCCTTCCCTGCCGAGTACGTTTTGACCCCCATCGCCAACCAGGGGCGCTTCGCGGGTTCGGTGCTTAGTTTCCGCGACATCAGCCAGCGCTATGCGCTCGATCGCCTGAAAGACGAGTTTATTTCCACCGTGAGCCACGAACTGCGAACGCCTCTTACTTCCATTCGTGGCGCGCTTGGCCTGCTCTCGTCGGGAATTCTGGGCGATGTCAACGATAAGGCGGCAAACCTGCTGCGAATTGCGCTCACCAACTCTGACCGCCTGGTGCGCCTCATCAACGACATTCTTGATCTCGAGCGCATCCAGAGCGGCCGTGAGCCGCTGATGTTCAGAACCATCCAACTCGCCGAAGTGGCGAGGCAGGCCATCGATGGCATGCAGCCGGTAGCCGACGCCGCGGGCGTGCAGCTCATTCACGATACAACTCACGTGGAACTCGCTGCCGATCCTGATCGGCTGCTCCAGGTGCTTACCAACCTGCTTTCGAACGCGGTTAAATTCTCTCCGCCGAACTCAACGGTCTCGGTAATGACGCGGCCCGGAATCACCGGCGTCACCCTTTCGGTCATCGACCAGGGGCGCGGCATTCCGGCCGATAAGCTGGAGGCAATCTTCGGCCGGTTCCAGCAGGTTGATGCCTCCGATTCGCGGCAAAAGGGCGGCAGCGGTCTGGGCCTTGCCATCTGCCGCACCATCGTACTCCAGCATTCGGGCCGGATTTGGGCAGAGCGGAACCCCGTCCGCGGTTCAACTTTCCGCGTCTTTCTGCCTTATCAACCCGCGCAACCCGAGCCGGGCTCAGTTATTGAGCCTGAAGAACAGCCTGAAAACGGGGTTGTGCTGCTGGCCGGCATGGCAGGCGAATCGCACACTCGGATTGCGAGCCAGCTCACTCGCCATGGCTTTACGGTGATCGCGGCGTCAACAACTGAGGAAACCCTGGCGGCGGCGCACGACCCGGTGCAGGCAATTTTGCTCGACACCTCTCTCGACGGAATGAACGGCTGGGAGATTTTGCCCAAATTGCGCGGAGTCGACCCCGAAGGTCACACGCCAATCGTGTTGCTGTGCGTTGAAGGTTCTCAGGGAGCCGCTGATTTGCCTGAAGACGCTGAAGGACGCGTGACAGAGCCGGCCGAGGAAGATGCCCTGCTTGCTGAACTCGCCAGGGTGCTATGCGGCCCCGGAGAAAAGGCGCGCATCCTGGTGGTGGAAGACGACGTGGACCTGGCACACGTAATTGCCGGAGTTTTTGAACGGGACGGCATTGAAGTCAAACTGGCCCATACCCTTCTGGATGCAACCGACTGCTGCTCAAAATACGAACCGCATCTCATGGTGCTCGACATCGGACTGCCCGACGGCAACGGCTTCAACGTGGTTGACTGGCTCCGCAAGCGAGAGAATCTTGCCCGCTTGCCGCTGGTGGTCTACTCAGGACGCGATCTTTCCCCGGCTGAGCGCCGCATGCTTACGCTCGGGCCCACACATTTCCTGGCCAAGGCCCGCGTACAGCCCCAGCAGCTTGAAGCGCTGGTGCTTACCATGTTGCGACAAACGCGATTGATGGATGAAACAGCGTCGTCGGAACCCACAGTACCGAATTCGTAACCATTTAGTAACCTTCCCAGCCATCGACAAGCCTGCGCTTGAGCGCAGACAATGGATGCTGAGGAATATTCTCGTGATCCGCAAGGTCCTCATCATCGACGACGAAGACGACATTCGCGAAGTAGCTGCTCTCAGCCTTGAGAGTGTTGCCGGCTGGGAAGTGATTACCGCCGGTTCGGGCGCTCAGGGACTGGCTCGCGCCGCTGAGCAGATGCCTGACGCCATTCTGCTGGATGTGATGATGCCGGGGATGGATGGCCCGACCACATTCAAGGAGCTGCGCAAGAATCCCCTCACTGCAAAAATACCGGTGCTTCTGCTCACTGCCAAGGTGCAAAGCAACGACCAGCGCCGCTTTGCCGATCTGGGCGTCGAGGCGGTGCTGTTCAAGCCATTCGATCCCATGACCCTTGCAACCCAGATTGAGACCGCGCTGGGCTGGAGCTAAGGCGCACTGCATCGTGGACTCTTCGGACGAGAGCGCGACCCGAAACAAAGAAGCTGCGATTTCCGCGGCACTTGAACGCCTGTGGATTCGATTCCTTCCTGAAATTAAAGCGCGCGTAGAAATTCTTGAATCCGCGGCACACGCATTGGCCGCCGGGAAACTTTCTCCAACTCAACGAGAATCCGCAGCTAGCGCCGCGCACAAACTAGCCGGTACCCTGGGCACCTTCAGCCTGGCGCGCGGCACTGAGCTGGCGCGAGAGCTTGAGCAACTTTATGCCGGCGGCGAAGGGCCCAGCCCCGAACAGGCAGCGCAGTCGGCTCGCGAGTTGCGGGGAATGATCGAAGGGCGAGCTCCTGCTGGCGCGTGAGTCGCGGACCTTTCATTGCGGCATTTTTCGCGATCTTGACAATGTTGTCAAATTTGACTACGCTAGTGGAATAGCATCGGCGTGCGATCAATGGTCAGGCAAACGCGGCCGATCTCATGGATCAAAGCTGCACGCAAGGATTTCGAGAAGTTTCCGCAGGAAGCTCAGACAATTCGTCTTGCCGCCTTGACGATTGCCGCCGAGAACGGGAAAGCCGATGTCGCAAAGCCTATGAAGGGCCTCGGCCCTGGCGTTTTTGAAATCGCGCTCCCACTTCGTGGCGATGCATTCCGCGTAGTCTACGGGGTGCAGATTGGCCCCGAGGTTTGGGTAGTTCACGCATTTCAAAAAAAGGCGGCACAAGGGATCAAGACTCCTCAGCGTGAGATCGACCTGATTAAGAGTCGCCTGAGAGTTCTGAAGGAGATGTTGGGATGAAACGCGAAAAGATTGAGGTGGTGCGCGGCAGTGGCAATGTCTTCAGAGACCTCGGCCACGCGAGCCCGGATGTCGCTCAGCTAAAGGCATTGCTGGCTGCCGAGATTATCAAAATGCTCGACCGCAAGGCGTTAACCGTCCGCGCGGCGCATGCGCAAACCGGAGTAGCCGCTGCCGATTTTTCGCGAATCCGCAACGCGGATCTGGATCGATTTACGCTTGACCGGCTTGTCTCGATCCTTAACCGGCTCGGGACGAAAGTAGAAGTACGGATAAAGTTGCGCCCCATCACTACGGATGGTCTAGCGGCAATGGCTTAATGCTGTTCATCCCATGCCGGATGTTTATCGAATGCTTGCGGCATGGCCTTCGCAGGCTCCGCCCAATGCGCCTAGCCTTCGACCCTCGAAGGCATGGTTCTACACAGTGCGCCCTGCTCCCGACCAATTAAACTTCTCTAGGATGTACCCTCACGATCCATTCGCGCCGCAGCTCGACCTCACTTTCGAGGAGCCACGCAGCGCCCGCCGCATCTGGCCGGTGCGCGAGCTGGTAGCGCAGGTTCGCGAACTGGTGGAGCAGGAATACAGCGACGTATGGGTCGAAGGTGAGATTTCAAATCTTCGCCCGGCGCCCTCCGGCCACGTCTACTTCACCCTCAAAGATGCCGATGCGCAGTTGCCCATCGTGCTCTTCCGCAGGCAGGCCGTGCTGTTGCGCTTCAGGCCTGAGGACGGCCTGCACGTGCTGGTGCGCGGACGCGTGAGCGTCTACGAGCAGCGCGGACAAATGCAGCTCGTAGCCGAAACCATGGAGCCGGTTGGAGCGGGCTCGCTGCAGCTTGCCTTTGAGCAATTGAAGGAACGCCTCAAGGCTGAAGGTCTGTTCGAAGCTGCACGCAAGCGCCCGTTGCCTTCATTTCCGCGGGCAGTTGGAATTGTGACCTCCCCGACCGGCGCCGTGATTCGCGATTTCCTGAACATCGTCAACCGCCGTCACGCGGGCTTGTCAATCTTTCTTTACCCGGTGACCGTGCAGGGCGATTCAGCACCGGCGGAGATTGTGGCAGCCATCGAATCGCTCAATGACGCTGGTATCGTTGATCTGATCGTGGTGGCGCGCGGCGGCGGCTCGCTTGAAGATCTCGCGGCCTTCAACTCAGAGCTCGTGGCGCGCGCCATTGCCGCGTCAAAACTGCCTGTGGTCTCGGCAGTTGGCCACGAAACCGATTTCACCATCGCCGACTTTGCCGCCGATCTTCGCGCTCCCACTCCCTCGGCCGCTGCGGAGCTGATTACCGAGGCGCAACACAAAATCGAGCAGCGCCTTGCCGAGACATCGCACCGGCTCGAACGCGCAATGCGGTTTCAGCTTCTCAAGGCTCATCAGCGATTGAGTCGCTTGCCGGCTACGCGCACCGAGACTCGCATTTCTACCCTGCTGCACCGCTCTGCGCAAAAGCTCGATGAGTTGACCTTCCGCCTTGAAGGCGTGCTGGCGGCGCAAGTGCAATTGAGTCGGAATCATCTAGCCGATCTCGCGGCTTCGGTTTTGCGCCACGATCCCCGTCAGCAGGTCGCTCACGCGCGCGAACACCTCAACGAATTCCGCGCCCGCCTTGCACGCATGATCGAGCGGCGCATGCAGATTGCCTCGGCCAGCCTCGGCTCATTTGACGCGCGACTCCATTCGCTTTCGCCCCTCGCCGTTCTCGATCGCGGCTATGCACTTGTCATCGGCGCCGATGGCGCAATCGTCAAATCGATAGTACAGCTCGATGCGGGCGACGAACTCACTACACGAATCTCAGACGGCAGCTTTACCAGCCGCGTTACAGACCTTGCCCCGGACAAAACTAAACTTAAAGAAAACGAGAGACAATGACAGGCACGCGCAAGCTTTTTGGTACTGACGGAATTCGCGGTGTTGCCGGCGAATATCCCCTCGATCCCGCAACTGTTTATGCAGTGGGACTGGCGCTGGGCCACTCGTTGAAGAAAAAAGCCCTGCGAGCCCGGGTTCTGCTGGGCCGCGACACCCGCGAGTCGAGCCCCTGGATTGCGGCAACCCTGGCTGAGGCGTTGCGCCAGACTGGCGCCAAGGCTGAAAGTGCCGGCGTCGTTCCCACCCCGGCCGTTGCCTACCTGGCCCGCGCGCGAGGATTCCAGGCGGGCGTCGTCATTTCTGCCTCGCACAATCCCTGGCATGACAACGGCATCAAGCTCTTTGGCAGCGACGGTTTCAAATTGCCCGATGCGGTAGAACTGGCCATGGAAGATGAGATTCTCTTCCACGCATCGAAGGCCACTGTTCTCGACGTCAAAAGCCTTCCGCCTGTTGAAGACAATCCGGGACTGCAAAGCGACTACATCCAATTCCTTCGCACCTCGCTGCCCAACCTTTCTTTGGGCACGATGAAGCTGGTTGTGGATTGTGCCAACGGCGCGGCTGCAGCGGTTGCTCCCGAACTGTTCAGGCGGCTGAATCGCGACGGACGCGCAAAGGTGACGCTGCTGAACGTAACTCCCGACGGGCGCAACATCAATGCGAACTGCGGCGCTCTGTACCCCGCTTTCGTGGCCGCGGAAACAAAAGAGCGCAAGGCGACACTGGGCATCACCTTTGATGGTGATGCGGATCGCTGCATGCTGGCCGGCCCGCGCGGCAACGTCATCAACGGCGACACCATTCTGCTGATGGCCGCGCGCGACCTCAAGGCCCGCGGCCTGTTGAAGGGCAATGTGGTCGTGGCCACCACCATGTCGAACATGGGACTCGAAGCCGCCCTCAAACGCAGCGGCATAAGAATGCTGCGCGCGCCGGTGGGCGACCGCTACGTTCTTGAGGAGATGCTGAAGTCCAAGGCTGCGCTGGGCGGCGAGCAGTCCGGTCATATCCTGCTGCCGCATCTTGCCACCACTGGCGACGGGCTGCTGACGGCCCTCGTGATCCTTGAGCTGATGGCTCGCACCGGTAAGACTGTTGACGAGCTCACCGCCGACTTGAAGGTCTTTCCGCAGGTGATTGTGAACGTGAAGGTGCGCGAGAAGAAACCCCTGGCGGAGATTCCCGCTGTGGCCGCGGCGATCCACGCCGCAGAAGAAGAGCTCAGCGACACTGGCCGCGTGGTGATTCGCTACTCCGGCACCGAACCGCTGGCGAGGGTGATGATCGAATCCGAAAGCAGCGAAGCAATGAAACGGCACGCCGATGCGATTGCCGGGGCAATACGGAATGAACTTGGAATATGAAGCGAATTCCGGCGAATTCAGCGGGCGGTGTTGCCTCAAAGGCGCATAACATATTTGAACTGTCATCCTGAGTTGCGTCCGCCGCGTCGGACGGAGTCGAAGGATCTGCGGTTGTTCTTCAACGACTCCTCATGAGCAACGATGGCCGCAATTAACTACCACCTTGTATTCTCAACCTATGCCCCGCTACCCCGCCGGACAGACCTTGCTGATCGACGCCGACGACACGCTCTGGGAAAACAACATCTATTTTGAGCGCGCCATCGCGGCGTTCATCGGCTTTCTCGACCACCGTGATTACTCTCCTGCAAAAGTTAGGCAGACGCTCAACAACGTTGAGCGCGACAACATCCTGGCCCACGGCTACGGACTTTCGAGCTTTACGCGCTCGCTGGTCGACTGCTTCGAGCGGCTCAGCACCGAACCCGTAACCGAGGAAAAGCGCGAGCGCGTCCGCGGCTTTGCCCGCACCATCGCCGAACAGGAGATCGAGTTGCTGCCGGGAGTGGCTGAGACGCTGGCTGACCTGGCCACACGTCACCGGCTGATCCTGATGACCAAGGGCAACCGCGCCGAGCAGGCTGACAAGCTGGCCCGGTCCGGACTGGCCGAGCATTTTTCCGCAGTCGAGATTGTCGCCGAAAAGGATCCTCCGACCTACCAGGCCGTGATTGCGCGGCACGAACTCACCCCGCACACCTCGTGGATGATCGGCAACAGCCCAAAGAGCGACATCAACCCCGCCCTTGCCGCCGGCCTGCACGCCGTTTTTCTCTTTCATAAAGACACTTGGGTGCTCGAACACGCTGAAGTTGCTATTGCGCCCGAAGGCCAGAATCTGATTGAGCTGGATGCGTTTGTGAAGTTGCGCGAGCTTTTCTGAATTAGCCCAAGCACCACCTCATTTTCCTATCCGCCAATGCAGCAGCGCGGCAACTCCGACCGGATGGCTGCCGTAAAACTCGTGCAAGCGCGGCGGCGTATCGTAGACCGTTGCCTGCGCGCCCATCTCCACAGCGCTCCATCCACTCTTCCAGATTCGATGTGCATACCCTCCCGTGTAAGCCTGCACGCGGCCCACCACGCTCTCCTCAGGCGGAGCTTCAGCACCCAGCAGGTCCGTCGTCCGGTCGTCGTTCTCAATGCGTGTCCAGATCGACTGCCGCGCTCGCAATCGCATCTCGGCTTCAAACAGGTAGCCATTGGCATTCACCACGGTCCCCACCGTGTGATTGCGTCCCCACACGGCTGTCGCATCGATATCGGCTGCCGGCCAGTTGTGGTGCGCGCTCACTGATGCCGCCTGCCGCAGTACATCTTCCCCGGGGTGGAGCGCCTCAGGCGAATGCAAGTGGCCCACTGAATACTGCGCCATCCAATCGCGGCTGAGTGCAGCGGTTATCCGCGCAGACCACGAGTCGACCGACCCGGCTTCAATTGTCCAGCGATTCTCGCCCGGCTCGCGCCCGTGGAATCCTGAGGCTTCAATGCGCGCCGGTCCCCATGTCAGTCCCCCGGTCACCACATCGTAGGCAATGTGGGTCGAGTCCTGAAGATGATGGGCCAAAGGCGCCAGTGGATCGCTCTCAGCGCTCATGCGATGGGGAAACGCCACAGGCCCCATTGCAGGATCTCCGACAGGCGCGGCATAGATTGTGGCCACGCCCCGGTCGCCAACCTTCAGATCGTAGATGGCTGCCAGTTCCATGAAGAGATCGTGTGGGTGCTGGCCGTCAACAATCGCCTTGCCAAAGGCGGTCTCTCCCTGCTGGAAGAGCTCGGGATAGTAGCGTCCCGTGATGGTCGCCGGCTCCAGGCTCAACATGCTCACAAAGGTCCACTGGCCATGAGCCGTCGACCGCTGGACCATGGTCATCACCCAGTTCACGCTCAACAGCTTGTCTCTTCCGCGCGGCCCGCTCTGCTGCTGCTCAGCTACATTCACTTCGCCGTGCAGCATCTCCATCCATTTGCCGCTCATGCGCATCAACATCGACGGCGCGCTCGACTCCGGCTCCAGGCTGGTACCCGATACGCTGTGCTGCAACACATTATCCTTGAGCGTCTTTACGGGGCCGCCCATTTGCATTTGCCCGCTTAGATACAACGGCACACAAGCCTGCAGCGCGCCAAACCACATCATGAGGAAGACGGCACGCCGCATAGCGACATTCTAAGGCTGGCGCTCCCCAGGGCCGGCCCCTGGTCAACATGCGAGCTTATGTCCGCCTCGATGAAATCTTCTGAAATGGCCTGAAACATTGGCTTTACGGGTTGACCCGCCAGTATTACGGTCCTAAGATAGCCCTGCATTCAATCGTCAGGCCCGGTCTTGAACCGTTCCCCGGTCCCTATTGTCAACAGCCTGCCCCTGTGGAGCCCTATCGGATGCCGATCTCGAAAATCACGATGTGTCTGGGTCTGATTGCTTGCGCAGCCCTTGCCGGCGCACAGGCTCCGTCCCCCACCGTCTACACGGTTATCGACTCGGCGGGTAACCCAGGCTCACAAACTACGATCTACCGGAGCGGATCGAAGGCGCTCAGGATTACATTCCTGCCCGCCCAGGGTGCAACCCCAGCCAGCAAGACTTACAGCCTCTACGACATCGCCGCCGGAAAGAATTGGACCTGGAACCCCGACGTAAAAGAGGTTGGCTGCAGTGTGGGCACTTTCTCTGGCGACTGGGGCGACCCGTTCGCTCAAACCCCCGACTTCCTGACCGACATTTCGAAAGGGCAGTTCAAATCAGGCGGGACCGCCACCATGAACGGCTTTGCCGCGGAGCTCTACACCGGCAGCGAAAGCGGCGCCAATATTAAAGTCTGGTTCGACCGGAAAGACGGTCTGATCATCCGCGCCGAGGCCAGCATGCCCGGCGGCCAGCCCATGGTCACCACCAACATCAGCAAAGTCACGCTGGCGCCGCCGCCCATGTCGCTCTTGAATCTTCCACCTATCTGCGCCGGCGTTAAAGCGCCACCCACTCAGTCCGAGGTTTTTGCTGACGAGACCGGCGACATCGGGTCAAATTATGTGAGCGCCTACACCGGCCCCGGCTCAGCCCAATCCTGCCAGGTGGTCTTGCGCGTGGTTGACGCCAAATCCATTACGCCGATCGGCAACGTCCAGGTTGCTATTGACACTACTTACAATCAGAACGATCCCAACCCGCCGCACTACACCTACGGAGCACGTAATGACGGCAGTATGAGCTTCGAGGGCGGAGGGCTGCATGAGATTACCAATACGGTGCACAACGGCGAAGTTGTGCTCAATAACCTGCCGGCCTACTTCAACCTCGATGTCAACGTCGTTGAGCAACCCGGCCGCGTAAGCAGCTCCGGGTTGGTATACCGGCAGTGTTTTGCCCCCAAACAAGTGTTGCTCTGGATCGTTAAAGATCGCGGCAAACCCACCGAAAGCTCCGATGTGGTCTGGGTCAAAAGCGGAAAGTACGCGGCTCCCCCATCGCATTGAAGGTTTATAAATTAGTACTAGATTAAGCTTTATAGCCCTCCCTAAAGCAAGACCCGGCCCGGTTCGTGCAGCATGCACCCGAATCGGGCCGGTTCGCATTTTGAGCGTCCCATGCCGCCACAACGACCTATGAGAAACTGGAATAGTAGATGCTCTCCGGGCCGCCGGATTGGCACGGCCCAAAACCCGCTTCAACCCAGGTTGATCAGGGGTGTGCGGCATCGGCCGCACTGCGGCAGGAGTGCGAAAATCCACGAGCTTTCAGTCTCAGCCCTCAAGCGCAGCGCTTCCACGCGATGGTTCTGCCGCAACCGGCTGATGGCTGAAAGCTGAAAGCTTAAAGCTCAAAACTATGATCAGCGTTAGCAGTGTGACCATGCGGTACGGCTCCAAGGTGCTGTTTGAAGATGTAACAACCACCTTTACGCCGGGGCGCCGCTACGGACTCACCGGGCCCAATGGCTCGGGCAAGTCCACATTCATGAAGATTCTGACCGGCGAGCTTGAGCCGCAAAAAGGCACAGTGGTTCGCCCGCGCAAGCTGGGCGTACTGCGCCAGGATCAGTTTGCCTTCGACGCCTATCGCGTCATTGACACGGCCATCATGGGCAACAAGCCTTTGTGGGCCGCTCTTGAAGAGCGTGACCGCATTTACGAGAAGGCCGAGATGACCGATGAAGACGGCATGCGCCTCGGCGAGCTTGAGGGCGTGATCGGCGACGAGGATGGTTACACCGCCGAGGCCGACGCGGCCGTCCTGCTTGACGGCCTCGACATTCACGAAGACCTGCATGAGCGCAAGATGAGTGAGTTGCAGGGTGGGCAAAAAGTTCGCATACTGCTGGCCCAGGCGCTGTTCGGCAAACCCGAGGCCCTGCTGCTCGACGAGCCCACCAACTATCTCGATCTCGACTCCATCCACTGGCTGCAGGATTTCCTGACTAACTACGACGGCACGCTGATCGCCATCTCCCACGACCGGCACTTTCTTAACAGCGTTACCACGCACACCGCCGACATTGATTACCAGACCATCATCACCTACACCGGCGGCTACGACGACATGGTGATGGCCAAGACGCAGATCCGCTCCACGCTTGAGGCCCAGAATGCGCAACGCGACAAGAAGATTGCACAGCTCAATGAGTTCATCGCCCGATTCGCGGCCGGCACGCGCTCGAGCCAGGTCACAAGCCGCCGCAAAGAAGTTGAGCGCCTGCAGACCAACGAGCTGGCGCGCTCAAACATTCAACGCCCCTACATTCGCTTTGACCAGTTGCGGCCCAGCGGCAAGCACGTTCTGGAGCTGAAGGGCCTTACCAAGCTCTACGGCGACCTGAAGGTGATCGATGGCTTTACAGCCAACGCGCTGCGCGGCGAGAAGATCTGCCTCATCGGTCGCAACGGCGCCGGCAAGACTACCCTGATCAAGAGCCTGCTGGCCAATTATCCCGGCCTCGCTGAGCCTGGCTTCATCGTCGACGCGGGATCGGTCTTCTGGGGACACGAGGCGCAGATCGGCTACTTCCCGCAGGATGTGGGTTCGACCATCGACTCCGGAAGCGAGCCCAACCTTACCGTGGCCGACTGGCTGCATCGCTGGAACCCGGCCGCCCACGTCGAAGACATTCGCGGCATTCTCGGACAGATGCTCTTCAGCGGCGAAGAAGGCGCCAAGCCCATCAAGGCCCTGAGCGGCGGAGAGCAGGCGCGCCTCGCCTTCTGCAAGCTCATCCTCACCAAGCCCAACATTCTCATCTTCGACGAGCCAACCAACCACCTCGACCTTGAAGCCATCAACGCGCTCAATATCGCGCTGCAGCGCTACGAGGGCACAGTGCTGCTAGTCACGCATGACCACGACCTGATCGACGAAGTAGCAACACGCCTCTGGGTCTTCCACGATGACGGCGCCGGTGTTGAAGACTTCCAGGGCCCGTACGCGGAGTGGAAGGGCAAGCACAGCTAAGACAGTGGCCGGTGATCGGTGGTCGGTGGTCGGTGATCGGTTGTCGGTGGTCGGTGATCGGTTGTCGGTGGTCGGTGGTGAGAACCGTGTGTCCGCCGTCGCCTTCTGGAAGTCGCAATAAATAGCGGCCTGTCATCCTGAGCGAAGGTCGTCGCGGCGACCGGAGTCGAAGGATCTGCGGTTGCTTTTGGAAAGCCGCAAGCCGGGGATAAATTCCCGGCTTACCATACCTGTACTGAACATGATTTTCAACCTGCAGACCCCGCAGCAACCCGCATCGCGAAAGAAGCGCTGGCTCAGCTACGCGCTCATCTTCGTCCTGGTTTTAGCCGCGACAGCCGTAATGATGCTCTGCCCCTGCGATACTGTCGGCATTCACGACTACCACGCAATCTCCCTGGTGGCGCTTGCTGCCCTCATTGCACTTGCAGCCGCATACGTCTTGTATCGCCGCATGAGCCGCGACTCCGGAATCACCGGATTCCTGCGCGCCGCAATCGCCCTCGCCATTGTGGGAGTGAGCGTGTACGTTGAGCTCTTCGCGGCCCAGGAAATAGTGGCGTGGTTGGCTAGCCGAAAATAGGCTGAGCGCTTAAGATCGCAAACGAACGGTAGGCCGGGGATAAATCCCCGGCCTACCGCACCGTCCGCATTCTCACCTTTCAAATCGCGCTGGCACTGCGGGTAAGCGATTTTGTCGCAGCCCGACCGGTTCCCTGTCTCCACCCACGCTCAGAAGTTAAACCTTCCCGTAAGCTCCAAACTCCGCGGCCCCGCGCCCTCGGCCGTCTGCAGACCGGTGATGGAACCAAATCCGCCTGAATCCACCTGCATGTTCGGCGGTTCGTAGTTGCGGTGGTTGAAGAGGTTCGCCGCCTCTGCGCTGAAGACAAATCCGGTCTGCTCGTGGAACAGAATACTCTTGGTCAGTGAGAGCGAGAAGTTGTCTGTTCCGGGACCCACCACCCCGCCCACCGGCGCGTTGCCAAATCGGCCAATGCCAATCTGGTTGGGAGTGCCAAAATTTACCGCCAGGTTCTGATACGGAAACGCGTTGGGGTTGAGCCACTGCGAGGTATTGCGCTGGGGCGCGTACGGCGAGACGTTGGGCAGTTGATCGGTGCGCGCCTGCCCTACCGTAACCAGGATGTTGGTGTTGGCCGGATCGACTGTCTGCTGAAAAGGAGTGAGGAACGGCCCCGATTGCAGCACGGTGACGCCGGCAAGTTGCCAGCCCCCAACCAGTGCATTCAGACCACCGCCCTCATTCAGCCACTGCTGGCCGCGGCCAAAAGGCAGGGTGTACTCATACGTGGTCATGAAGCGATGACGCCGGTCGTATACCACGTTGCCGTAATCGAGCCGCGGATGAAAGCGATCGGTAAGGTAGCTGCCGCCAGCTACGGAATAGGCGCTGGGAGTAGCGCCGCCCGCATCCGACAAATCACGTGTGAACGTGTAGCTCGCGTCAAACGTGATTGACTTGCCGCTGTGCCGCGATACCTCCACGGTGCCGCTGCCGTAGTTGCTCACGTCGGCATTCTCCACGCTTTGAATAATGCTCCAGCAGGGATAAGGCCGCTGATCGTCAACATACGTGCCGCCATCGGTCACGCATGCATTCACAGCCGGTGCTGCGGGGCTCGCGTTGTAGTAACCATAAGGATTCGCCGGCACCTGGTTCAGGTCGACCATTGTCTCCAGGTCGCTGCCGTGGCTTCCAGCATAGGAAAGCCGCATGCCGATGCTGTGCGTCAGGTCCTGCTCCATAGTCAGATTCCACTGCTGCACGTAGGGGTCAACGTAGTGAATGGGAAACGCGTAATAGAATCCCGCCGTTCCCGTCGAACTTCCCGCCGCGGCGTTAAAGGGATTGGTGAAGCTTACCAGCGGCGTCACTCCGTCGGCCTCATAGGCGTTGTTGTAGTTGGCCACATAGCTCGCATCTACCGCCCAACCAGCCACCAGCGAGAACCCCAGCGGAGTTTCGATGAACCGGCCCCAGCCACCGCGTACCACCGTTTTGTCGTTGCCGTAGGGACGCCACGCGAACCCCAGCCGAGGGCCAAAGTCAGTGAGCTTGGTAAACCGCAGTCCTGATGGAATTCCGGCCTGTGAAGCAGTCATGATGGGCGTGGGAGAAATGGCCGAGGCCAGTGCCGACGACTCCGACGCCTCAGCCTGCGCACTCGGAACCACAACCGCGCCGGTCACTGGCCCCTCCGACGACGTGCCTGTATAGGAAGGATCGAACGTGGCCTGGTTTTGATGCGTGTCGCTTACGGTCGGGTGCAGCTCATACCGCAGTCCAAGATTGAGCGTCAGATTCGGCGTCACCTTCCAGTCATCCTGCGCAAACCACGCATAGGAGTAACCGAGACCGTTCATGGTGGGATTGTTGACCGTACTCACTTCGGTGTAGTCGGGGTATCCGAGTAGAAAAGCGGTGTACGGGTCGCCGATGGTCGTCCCTACCTGGGAAGAACTGTCGAAGACATACCACCCCGAGCGGTAGTTTCCGTATACATTGTCGTCGTGATCGCTGAGTCTCTTGACGTCGACGCCAAATTTGAACGTATGCCCGCCCGGTGACCAGGTCAGGTTGTCGAGCGCCTGAATGATTTGCCCGCGCTGTGTACCCGGATTGCCTGCTCCCGTCGACATGAATCCGTTGATCAACACCTGCGGTGCCTCGGACCACTGCGCATCGGGCTGCGGAACGCTGAATCCCGTCTCAGAAAGAATGTCGGAGGTGGAGTAGTACTGCGTCTCTGACGTGTGCTGTGCGTTGTAGCCGCCGCGGAACTCGTTCAGCACGCGCGACGTGATTACGAAGTTGTGCGCGAATGTGAGCCCCTCGTCGATCTCCGGAGTGTTGTACGCGCCCTGCAATGGGCTGCCGGCTTCGGCGCAATAGGTGAAAACGCAGGTGGCCGAAGGCGCAGTGAGAATCTGGCGGTTCTTGTATGAAAAGCGGGCGAAGATCGACTGGCGGCCGGTAAGCGTGCGATCAATCCGAATGTCGCCCTGGTTCGACGAGATAGGCGAAGGAAAGTTGATGGCGTAGTTGTTTGCGTAAGAGCCCGGCTCGCCGTAGTTGGGCGCAGGAAAAAGATACTGGAGGACGTTGGCGGCGATCGGAGAAATGGGCACACTCGCCGGGTTGAGCTGCGTAACGCCGTCGGGCTCGTAAATGGCGCTCACACCCTGGCCGTTAAGATAATTCGTCAGGTTTCCATTGCGCATGTCGTTAGATGGAACACTCAAAACGATCGGCGTTTGCCGCGGCAATCGAAGCGCCTCAAAGCTGGCGAAGAAGAATGTGCTGTCGGGCTTGGTGATGATGCGCGGAATACGCAGCGGGCCGCCCAGTGTTCCGCCAAAGTCGTTCATGATGATGCGTGGCTTTGATAGAGCGAACGGGTTGTTGGCATTGAATACCGTGTTCTCGTCGTACTCGAATACGCCTCCGTGGTAATGAATCGTCCCCGCTTTTGAAACAGTTGTGATATCGGCAACGCCCGAGAATTCCGCGTTGTTGTTCGACTCTGAAACGCGAATCTCCTCAATCGAGTTGAACGAAGGAAACATTTCATTCACCGGGCCGGAGTACTCGACTCCCACCGACGAGATGCCGTCAATGGTCACGCTCAGCAGCGCCGGCGTGGTTCCCAGCACGTCCAGGTCGCCGTTATCGTCGGTCTGCACACCCGCCTCGGTGGTCAGCGTCGAGATGGGGCTTGTGGAACCTGTGGAGCGCGAGTAAATGGCCACCGGCAGATTCACCAGCTCGTCGCCCTGCTTGGTCTCAGCCAGGTTTGAAACGTCGGTTGTGACCACCGGGATCGAGTCTTCCACAACCACAACCGTCTGGCTGGCGGCCCCAGGCTTCAGCTCGGCGTCAATGCGGCGAGTCTCGCGCGCCGTGATTTCAATGGGCGGCAACGACTCGGTCTCAAAGCCGGTGGCCGCAAATGTGAGCTGGTATGTGCCCACCTCCACATTCCTGAAGGCGTAGTTGCCCTCCGCGTCGCTGATCACTGAGTGCTTGGCGGTCGTGCCGGTGTTCACCAGCGTCACCTGCGCGCCCTGCAGCACGGCGCCGGTCTGGTCGCGCACTATGCCCAGAATGTCGCCGAAGGTGGATTGCGCCGCCAGCGGAACCGCACAGAATGCCGCCAGCACAGGTATCAGAAAGAGCTTCCGGCCCAATCGCCACAGAGAACACAAAGCGCAGGGAAAACCTTCCATCGCCACCCCTTTTAACTTGAATTTTTCTTTGGAAAGCAACGTCTGGTTTGTTACGGATTAATGAAAATCAATTACAAATTTACAGCCTTATCAAGCGCCAGGAACCGATTTTTTTGAGGAAAAATCGGGATCAATTCCCGAGCGCCACGCACAGCGGTTTGCAGGCCAGCTTTCTGCTCGCCTCAGAACCCGCCTATGCCCGCTTCTGAGCGGCCTCTTCGTACACCTGCGCATACTGCCGCGCCGGGCCTGCCCACGAGTAGTCCTTCTCCATTCCGTTCCGCATCAGGCGTTGCCACGCTTCCTTGTTTTGGAAGGCTGCAACGGCGCGGTCGATTTCCACAAGCAGGTCAACGGGGTTGTAGCCCTCGAACTTGAAGCCCGTGCCGGTGCCAGCCGCTTCATCCCACTCTTCGATCGTGTCGTCGAGTCCGCCCGTGGCGCGCACCACCGGCACGGTGCCGTATTTGAGCGAGTACATCTGGTTCAGGCCGCTCGGCTCGTAACGCGACGGCATCAGGAAGATATCCGCCCCGGCCTCGATTTTGTGCGCCAGAGCATCGTCGTACTTGATGAGCGCAGCAACCGTGCCGCGATGGCGGAATGCCCAGTCGCGGAAAAATTTCTCGTAGTAGGGCTCGCCGGTGCCGAGCGCAGTCACCACCACATCGCGCGTCATAAGATCTTCGGCGATATGCGCAACCATGTCGAAACCCTTTTGCGTAGCCAGGCGCGAAACGATGCCGATCACCGGCGTAGATGCAGGCACATTCTCGAGGCCAAAGGCATGCAGCAGATCGGCGCGGCACACATGCTTGCCTTCGAGGTCGTCAGCCGTGTAATGCGCGGCAAGGTTCCGGTCCACCGCCGGATCCCAGCGCGAATAATCCACCCCGTTCAGGATGCCGCGAAGATCGGCGGCTCGGCCTTTCAGCACCGGGTCTAGCTGCTCGCCGAATTCGGGGGTCTGAATTTCCTCAGCGTATTTGTGGCTCACCGTCGTCACCATGTCGGAGTACACGATGCCGCCTTTGAGAAAATTGAACCGGTCGTAGTGCTCCAGCCGATCCATCCTGAAAATCTCCCACGGAAAGAGCAGATCCTCGGTTGTGGTTGGCAAGAACTTCCCCTGGTACGCGGCGTTGTGAATCGTTAACACAGTCGACGTGCCGTGAAACGCCGGATCCGACGCATAGGTGGTGCGCAGGTAAACGGGTATCAGCGATGCCTGCCAGTCGTGAACGTGGAAGACGTCGGGGACACCGAGCTGCTTCGATGCTTCAATCACCGCGCGGCAGAACGTGCCGAATCGCTCGGCGTTGTCGGGGTATTCGCCGCCTGCGGGACCGTAAATGTCAGGCCGATCGAACAGCTCCGGCGAATCGATGAAGTAGAACTCGACGCCGTCGCGCTTTCCCCCATCGACCACCTCGACAAAGCGGTTGTAATAGCGAAATGGAATGGTAATCGACTTGATGGCTTCGAAGTGCATCGCGGCGATGAGCGGCCGCACGCGTGAGTAAAGAGGAAGGAAAACTGAAACACGATGGCCCAGGCGGACAAGTTCGCGCGGCAGCGCTCCAACCACGTCGGCAAGACCGCCGGTTTTGGCGAACGGTACGCACTCCGATGCGGCAAAAACGATTTCCATCAGGTTCTGCCTCCGCTACAAAGGCCAAGTCTACTATGATCAGGGCGGATTCAGTTGCCCTTTGAATCCCGCAGCTATTTGAGTCGTGGAAACGAGCATTGGTTTCACGCAGGATAAGCAATGATGAACATCGAGCTTTCAAAAGAGGCGCGAGCCCAGGCCATCGCCTCACTGCAGCGATACTTTGAAGAGAACATGGCCGAGCCAATCGGCCAACTGCCGGCCGGACTGCTGTTGAACTTCTTCCTCGAAGAAGTTGGCCCGGCGGTATACAACCGCGCCATTGCCGACGCGCAGACGCGCATGGAACAGCGAGTAATAGATCTGGGCGGTGAACTGTTCGCCGACGAATTCCAATACTGGCCACGCGTCGACGCCAAACGCAAAAGCCGCAAATGAACTCGAAGCCTTAAGGAAATCCGCCAATGAAAAAGAACTTTCGTCTTCTCTCCATTTTGATTTTTCTTGTCCTCTGTGGCATTTTCTCCGCAGCCAGCAAAGCCCCGCCGGCCGCGCCGCCCGCAGCGCCACACTCCTTTCGTGTCGAAGACGGCAAGTTTATGCTCGACGGCAAACCATTTCAGGTGATCGCCGGCGAAATGCACTATGCGCGCATTCCCCGTACCTATTGGCGGGCGCGGCTGCGCATGGCCAAGGCTATGGGCCTCAATACCATCACCACCTACGTCTTCTGGAACTTCCACGAACCTCGGCCCGGCGAATTCGACTTTACGGGCCAGCACGATGTAGCCGAGTTTGTGCGCGAGGCGCAGAGCGAAGGCCTCTACGTAAATCTGCGGCCCGGACCCTACTCCTGCGCGGAGTGGGATTGGGGCGGCTTTCCGGCATGGCTATTCAAAGATCCAAGCATCGTAGTTCGCGGCGCCGACCCCAAATTCACTGGGCCGGCGCGCCGCTGGCTGCTGCGACTGGGCAAGGAGCTTGCGCCGCTCCAGGTCGGCAATGGCGGCCCGATCATCATGGTGCAGGTCGAAAACGAATACGGCTCATTCGGCAACAACCACGCCTATATGGAGCAGATTCACCGCGACCTGGTGGATGCCGGCTTTGACAAGGCTCAACTTTATACCGCCGACGGAGCGGACGAAATTCCCGATGGATCGCTTCCGGAATTGCCCGCAGGCATTAACTTCCCTCCCGGCAACGCGCCGCAGGAATTCGCGAAGTTGCACAAGCTGCGTCCCCAGGGGCCTTTCATGGCCACCGAATGGTGGGATGGATGGTTCGATCACTGGGGCGACCATCACCACACCACCGACGCCAAAGCCCAGGCCGCTGAGCTTGAGTGGATTCTCAATCAGGGATACTCAATCAGCATTTACATGTTTCATGGCGGCACCAGTTTTGGCTGGATGAATGGCGCCAACATTGACGACGGCAAATATGAGCCCGACGTAACCAGCTACGATTACGACTCAGCGCTCGACGAAAGCGGACGGCCGTCGCCCAAATACTTCCTCTTCCGCGATGCCATCGCCAAGGCCACGGGAGTAACGCCACCACCAATTCCGGAAGTACCCGCACCCATCGCAGTGCCCGCAGTCGAACTGAAGCAGTCGGTCCCGCTGTGGCAAACGCTGCCCCAGCCAACCGCTTCAGAGCAGGTCAAATCCATGGAGGATCTCGATCAGGCCTTCGGCTACATCCTTTACCGCACCACGATTGCCAGCCCTGTTTCAGGCGATCTGGTCCTCGACCAACTGCACGATTACGCGGTAATCTTCGCCAACGGCAAACCGCTGGGAACCCTTGACCGGCGGCTCGATCGGAACAAACTGCATGTCGATCTGACCGAACCCAAAACGCGGCTTGACATCCTCGTCGAGAATTCCGGCCGCGTCAATTTCTCCCTCGCCATCCGCGGCGAGCGCCAGGGCATCACGAAGCAAGTCACCCTGGCAGGCAAGCCTCTCACCGGCTGGCAAATCTACCCGCTGCCCATGAGCGATCCCACTGCCTTCAAATTCATGCAAACCGATTGCACCGGTCCCTGCTTCTATCGCGGCAGCTTGAAAGTGGACCATCCCGGCGACACGTTCCTCGACACCAATGGCTTCACCAAGGGCTTTGTGTGGGTCAACGGTCGTCCGCTCGGGCGCATCTGGAACATCGGCCCACAGAAGACACTCTATCTACCCGGCCCGTGGCTGCACCCAGGCGACAACGACGTGATTGTCTTCGATCTCGAGGGAAAGCCGGGTGGAACCGTTGATGGCAAGTCAGCGCCAATTCTTGACGCAACCGCCGCGCATTAGCAACTGGCAAAGTGGTACATCGCGGTAAGCAAAAGTGGCATAGCCAAACCTTGCCATCTCTCCGGCATAACTCGCATAATATCGACTTAGAGACATCAGCCACACTAATGAATTCAAGTCGCACGCAGGGGCGCAGCTTGGAAACGGAACTTCAAGTGGAAACAGGAACTGAAGCAAGCGTGAATGAAAAGCTGGCACTGGTCATACCCACTCTTCGCGAGTCTGCGAACATCCGCGCGGTGCTTGACCATACGCGCTCGGTACTTAATCCGCTGCAGATTCCCTACGAAATCATCGTTGTCGATGATGACAGCGATGACGGAACCGGCGACATTGTCTCCGCCATTGCCAGCGAAGATCCGCATGTGCGCTTGATCGTGCGAAAAGGCGCGAAAGGCGTAGCCGGAGCCACTCTCCTCGGCTGGCATAACACCGACGCCACCATCCTCGGCGAGATGGATGCCGATCTCCAGCATCCACCTGATTTGCTGCCTGCGCTGGTTGCCGCAATTCTCGAGGGTCACGACGTGGCAGTTGGAAGCCGTTACGCCGAAGGCGGCAGCCTGGGTGATTGGAATCTCCCTAGAAAGCTGGTCTCTGCCGCTGCTTTATGGGTGGCAATGCCCGTGCAGAGAAAGCAGATTCGGGTCAAAGACCCGACCTCTGGCTTCTTCCTGGTTCGTCGCCAATGCATCGATAAAATCGAATTTCAGCAAACCGGCTTCAAATTGCTGCTTGATGTTTTGGTTCGCGGCCGCATCCGCTCCACCAAAGAAGTTCCTTTCGCGTTCAGAGGCCGCGATCTGGGTGCGAGCAAAGCTACTTTTAAAGTGGCTTGCGAATATGGCGGATTGTTAGCCAAGCTTTATTGGGAACGATTTGGATTCCATCGGCGCACCGAATCCTCTGCGCGCGCCCGATAGCTCAACCACCCGCTTCAGCAAGCAATCCCGATTCCTCGACTTCTTCCCCAGCGAATGCAGGCTCGCTCACTCTAACCCGCGTGATAAATCTCAGAATCGCGTAAACGCTTAAAACAACCACGATCGGATCGAGCGCCCGCATGTCATATGGTTCCGGATGGGAAAAGTAATACATCAGCGGAAATACAAACAGAACTCCGCCATAACGAATCGCCTCGAACGGCTCCCCACGCCACGCTAAAAATAGTCCTGTCAGCCCCAACAAAGTGAATAGGCTGGCAAACGGAATGTTGGCACGGTCCATCGGTTCCTGGGCCAGATAGTCGCGATCGAAACTCCAATAACCTGTCCACAGGTAAACAGCGCGGCGCACGCACATCCATGCGTACCACGCCGGATGCTCATGAATATACGCATTGGCCTCCTGCGCCTTTTGTTCCATGTAGGCTACTTCGCCCATCCGGTTATAGTCGGCCAGTTCTTCCTGGTTATGCAGAGGATTCAGATCGTCGCTGGTCCAGCTAAGATTGTGCCCGTTGTTCCCCATCCAAAGTTCCAGCCCCATATTGCCGCGCATGGGAATAAAGCGATGAAAGACCATTGCGTTGCGAATAATCCAGGGCGATATGGTGGCGGCCACCATCAACGATGCCACTACACCGGGAAGCAACCAGCGCTTGCCTTCGCGAGCCAGCCGAAAGCAAGCCAGCGCCATCAGAAACGGAACCACTGCAAGCGCCGAAGGTTCTGCAAGACCTGTAAAGCCCGCGAGAAGACCAAAGCCTGCCCAGAGCCGCAGACGAGGCGACTCCTCCATTCCCTGCGCAAGATACAGCAGCCAGCACAGACCTAAAATCAGCAAATGCGTCGACCATGCCCAGGCTGCCGAAAAGTAAATGCCGTAAGGGAATAATGCCCATCCCCAGGCCGCCCACCAGCCCGCCCGCTCGCCAAAACTGCGGCGCGCCATAAGAAAAATTGGGATGCAGGCAAGCGAATTAATCAGGCAATCGAATGCATGAATCGCAAAGATCGAGTTGGCGGAATGCACTCCGAAGACGCGGAAAAAACCTGCGACAATCAGCGGATACATCGGTGGCAAACTTGCCGCGGGCCGGTCTGAAATAAACGAGCTGCCGAAGCCACGGCCCGCGAGCAGCGCTTCAGCCACGTTGCCCGGCTCCCAGGCATGGATGTGGTTGGCATCCATCAGGTCTTCGAATAGATAACGATTGAAAGGGACAATTGCCAGCCGGAGTATAACTGCGACCAAAATGACGAGAAACAACGCTCGAATGGTCGATGCCCGGTTCGAGTCACGGACAAAAGGGGGCGCTTGAGCGGGCATTCAGTTTCTATAGTGTACAGTTCGACGTACTTTTGAGTCCGGGAATAAATGTTGAATGAACCTTAAGCTGCAAACATTTCGATTGAATGAACGCGCATAACCGCTTTGGATCATAGCCTCCTCCAGATTTTGGCGACTCGAAAAATAACGAAGATTCGACCGCATTGAATCGAGCGTTGGTACTCCGGACGGCGTATCCCTTATCCTGATTCTGTAAACCCCGGAGGTCGACGGATGTTTTCCCCCGCCGTAAAAGCCCCCGTAGCACCCAGCGCCCCTGAACAGATTGCCGCCGCGATCGAAAACATCGGCGCACTGCACGGATTGCCCTTTGAAGATCGCATGTGGCTGGCCACACACGGGCGCGAAGTGTGCGTAGACTCGGGCGAGGTTCTTTTTGAGGAAGGCGCCACGGCCGATCACATGGTGCTCATCCTCAAAGGTGAGATTCATGTGCGGCGTCAGCACGGCGGCCCGGTTTCGCTTTTCATCGGGCGCACCGGGCAAATGACCGGCATTCTGCCCTTTTCGCGGATGAAGAGCTATGGCGGCCAAGGCTTCGCTGTCTCCCCGGTGTGGGCCCTGCTAATTGCGCGCACTGACTTTCCGGCCATGCTCGAGACCATCCCCTCAATGGCCCAGCGCGTGGTTTCTACGCTGCTCGACCGCGTGCGCGAAGTAACACGTATCGAGCAACAGGCCGAAAAGCTTATGGCGCTGGGCAAGCTGGCAGGCAATCTTGCGCATGAACTCAACAATCCCGCCTCGGCCGCACAACGCGCCGCCGCCACCATGGTCGAAGCAGTGCAGGCGAATCGCAAAAACCGCTTCAGGCTCATTAATCTCTGCCTTGATCGGGAGCAGATTCACGCCATCGAGGCTTGGGAAGGCAAGGTGCTCAATCGGCCTTTGCCCATGCCGGAGACAAACCAGGAGCCGGACGCCATCGACTATCTGAAGCGTGAGGAAACCATTCGCGCCTGGCTCACGCAAAAGGGTTTTGCGGAGGTCTGGGAGATAGCTCCAGAATTGGCCGAGCAGGGTGTAACCGTCGCCGACCTCGACGAGTTGAGCACAATAATCGGGCCGGAGGAGATTGGTATCACGCTCCAGTTCTTTGCGCGCTATCTCCGTTCGTCGCGTGCCGCCGATACATTGGTGTTCTCGACCGCGCGCATCTTCGCCTTGATCGATGCGGTAAAGGACTACTCCAACATGGACCGCGCACCGATCCTCGAAGTCGACGTGCCCGCCGGTCTCGATGCGACCTTGCTCATGTTCCAATCCCGCATGGAACACATTGTGGTGGAACGGGACTACGAAAAAGGGCTCCCGCGCATAAGCGCGTACAGCGGCGAGTTGAACCAGGTTTGGACGGCGTTGATTGAGAACGCGCTTGACGCCCTCGGTGACGAAGGCACGCTCCGAATCACCTGTCGCATGGAAGCCGACATGCTGCTGGTTGAGATCTGGGACACCGGGCCCGGAATTCCACCCGAACTCCAGGAGCGCATCTTCGAGCCCTTCTTCACCACCAAAGCTCCGGGCCGCGGCCTGGGACTCGGTCTCGATTACGCCATGCGCGTCGTGCGCAAGCATCGCGGACACCTGAGCGTGAAATCGGAGCCCGGTTCAACCTGCTTCAGGGTGCGGCTCCCCCTCGACCAGTTGCAGGCGTACTGAAAGGCAGCTTCTAGCTGCTAGCTACTAACTATTCACGCTGAAGCACCAACGGTCTGCGATTCGAATTCGCAGTTGCGTTCCGGCGCTTTGGCCATTGACACTTGCCAATACCGAAAGCCTCGCAGAACGGCTAGAAGCTAGCAGCTGTTTTTCAGAACGACACGTCCGCCGGCTCCGTCACTCTCATCACGCTCTGGTCTCCGGTCAGCCGCTTCCACGCCGCACGAATCGCCTCGATCTTGTCGCGGTTTTCCCCTGTGTCGGGGTAATCGATAATCAGCAGCTTGGTGCGGATGCGCTCCGGCGTCTTTTCCTCTTTGCCCTGCCACTGCCCGTACACGTCAAGAACGCTCAGGCCGTCTGGGAAGCGCGCTGTGACTTCCTTGTCGAGGAAGGCGCGCCACGCCGATTCGCTGATTCCCTTCCCGGGTTCGTCAGCCGGACCCAGGCCAAAATACAGCTTGGTGTCAACCCAACCAGTCGTGTGACCAGGATGAGCCGGATCGCCCGCCAGCGTAGGCGCAATCGCCTGCGTTGCGGCGGGCGAAGGCTGATGGGCGCAGCCAGCCGCCACAAGCGGCAAAACCAGCAGAAGTACAGCAACGCGAAGGCGCATCCAGTCCCCGCAACCTCAAGATTTAATAGATTGTCTCAATGATATTCCAGCGCGGGAGTCATAGTCCCAGGTCCCAAGTCTCTAGCGCCTGGTCCCTGGTCCCTAGTGCCTAGTCCCTGTTTCTATCATTTCTCCACTTCCACTCCGCGCCAGAAGGCTACGAACCCCCTGATCTTGCGAGCGGCTGGTTTGGGATCGGGATAGTACCAGGCGGCGTCCTGATTATCCTGCCCGTCGATCACGACGGTCATGTAACGTGCCTGGCCCTTCCAGGGGCAGCTAGAAGTGCTGGTGCTGGGTCGAAAATACTCTCGCTTCAGGCTCGTTTCCGGAAAGTAGACGTTTCCTTCCACTTCCTCGGTCTGATCGCTTTCGGCGATAACCTTGCCGTTCCAGATTGCTCTTGCCATGGCTGTTCCGTTATTTCTTTACGCCACAATGGCGGCACAGTACAGGTGAAAACGCCGCCGAGGTGACGAAACGACAGTAGCAGATGTGGCCGCCTGAGGCGAGCCACGAAAGCTCTTTCTACAACTCCCAGTAGCCCGATAGTTAAGAGAACCCTACTTGGCAGCCGCCACAGAATCAATGTGAACGCTCATGCTGGCAGCGTCGGAGGTAGCATGGACAACCACCTTGGCCCCGTAGAAATTTTTCACGGAATCGGGGTTGTCGATCTTCCATACCTGCTTCTTGTCCGCATCCACAAACACCGGCTTCTCGCCCTTCGAGATGCAGCCCTTGACGCAAGCGGTGTTGTCGCCCAGATGCTTGGCGCCGCATGCAGAGTCAGAAATATAACCGGTAATCTTCGTCGAATCAGCCGCATAGGCTGTCGTTAATGCAAGGGCAAAGACGGCTGCAAGTACACAAAATACTCGTTTCATTGAACCTCCGTATAAAGTTGGGGACCTTGAAATCAGTTACTATCATGCTCCTGCCGGGTGAATTGCACAAGGGATAGCCATAACGGGCAGTTCTCGATCAGGATTCCAGTACTTCGAGCGGCAGTTCCCCCGGGGTGTCGGCCGTGAGGGCGGCCTCTTTGGGGGCGCGCTTCTTCGACTTGTCCCTCTCAAACGTCCGCGTTTCTTCTACGCGCTTCTTGATACCTTCGTAGCGCTGGGCAGCCGACGAGAATCGCTTCACCATTTCGCTCGTCTTGATCAAAAATGTAGGGTTTTTCTCTCTGATGGCCTCGAGAATTGGCGCAAACTTGGCCAGAATGAAGAACCCTTCGGCATTCGAGTCCACAAACAGCTCGGCTGAAACCGCGCCATGAATCACCATGGCGGCAGCCATCTCCCAGTAGCTGATAACCTGCCGAACGAACGGATTATGCTTGTCGGCCGGGTTGTCGTATACGGCGAAGAATTCCCCGGCAGTTTTGGGCCAGAAGTCGCCCACCAGCCACGCCCGGGCCTTGCGCATCACTGCTTCAGTGCGCAGTTGGTAAAGCTTGATGATGATCTCGGCGTCGGCCGGGGTCGCGAGCATTCGTTCCATGGGTGTCTCCGATGCCCATGGTACAGGATTCAGCCGCGATCAGGCTGTGACACCAAGGGGTCAGGCGGCGGGAGATTCGGTCTTTGGCTCCGGCTTCCTGGTGCGACCGGTGGCGGCGCCATTGGCCAGCTCTTCGTCGCTATAAAAGCGTCCTGAACCATCAAGCTCTCCGGAGGCTAGGCGGCGGTCCACTTCCTCGAGGGCCTGATGAGCTGCCTCAAACATCTCCTTGGAAGTCATACTTTTCATTGGCCACCTCCATCATCTGCGCCCAGCGCGCCGAATCCAAGATCAATAACGGCTAGCCTTCGGACTTTTGGGCAACCAAGACTCGTCGCCTGTCTGAATTATCGTAGATTTCTGCTCTGTCCGCCACAGGCAAGTATAGGTTCAACGCATTCCAAAGACCCGTCCTGAATCTGCAGTAGATGGCCTCGGTAGGTATATTGTGGCCGCCCTCAGAGACCCGCCTTGCCACACGCGCGACTGAGTCTTCGGGGCGTGGCAGCCAGAAATAGAAAAATGAAATTCGCCAGCCTTGCCTTTTGCAATCATTGAGCATCGGGACATACGATTTGCCCGAACAGGTTGTCTATAGAGCGAAGCTCTCACCAATCGCGATCAGCCTGCGCATGTTGGCAAGCAGTTCCCTGCCAACGCTAAAGGCCGCTGAATCAGGGTTATTTGGCGATATTTTGCGTGCTATTTCGTCCGCATTCAAATACTCATGCAGTCGGAAGAACTCCGGTAGCATGATCCGTGCCGCAGTCGTCTTTCCAGCTCCGTTCGACCCTCCGAGTATTACGATGTCTTTCACTATCCTCGATCTGACGGCTTTTTACACCGGCAACAGCTCGCGCTTGTCTTCCTTCTTCTCCACAATCGGGCCGTGCGTTGCCGCGGTCGGCGGAGGAGGCGCGTCCCCGATGCGCTTGGAATACGTGCAGGCCACCTTGCTTTCCTCGGCTGCAGGTGCGGCCTTTTTGCCGCGGCGCTTGGGCGCTGCTGCCTCTTCCTCTGCGCCCTTCTTCTTGTTAGGGCATTCGAGGAAAATCCCTGACTTAAGCACCTTCTCAACCAGGTACGGGCTTCCGCATCGCGGGCACTTCTTCGCCACCGGTTTCAGGTTCGAAGTGAAGTCGCACTTGGGGTAGTTGGTACAGCCCCAGAACACGTTGCCCCGCCGCGCCTTGCGCTCTGCAATGTCGCCCTCGCCGCACTTGGGACACTTCATGCCTTCAATCAGATTCTGCTTCACGTATTTGCACTTCGGGTAGCCGCTGCACGAGACGAATTCGCCGTACGATCCCTGGCGCAGCACCAGCGGCTTGCCGCACAACGGGCAGTCTTCGCCGGTAGGCTCGGGCGGTTTCTGCTGCTGCTTCTGGCTCAGCTTGCGAAATGTCTTGCAGGGCGGGTCGGCGTTGTAGTCCGGGCAAGCCATGAACGGCCCAAAAAGCCCGCGCCGCATCACCATCACCTTCCCGCAGTTCTCGCAGTACTCCTCGGTGTCGCCGGCCTCCTGCGCCTCAGGCGTGTTCAGGTCCGGCTTGGCCGCGATGTTCTCCTTGGTGAATGTGCAGCTCGATGGATCCTTCTTGTCGTACGCCGAGCAGGCGAAGAACGTGCCGAATTTGCCCCACTTCAATACCAGCGGAGACCCGCATACCTCGCACTTCTCGTCCGTAACCTGCTCCATCCGCTTGATGTTTTCCATCTTCTTCGCCGCCACCTTGAGCTCATCTTCAAAATGGTCGTAGAAGCCGTTCAGAAGATCGGTCCACTTCTCCTTGCCTTCTTCAATATCGTCCAGCTCTTCTTCCAGCTTGGCCGTGTACTTGGTATCGAAAATGTAAGGAAAGTTTTTGACCATCAGGCCGCAAACCACCACTCCGATCTCGGTCGGGTAGAAGCGGCCACGCGAGCCCCCGTGCTTCACCACGTACTCGCGATCCTGAATCGTATTGATGATCGACGCGTAGGTCGACGGCCGCCCGATCCCGCGCTCCTCAAGCTCCTTCACCAGCGAAGCCTCGTTGTATCGTGGTGGCGGCTGGGTGAAGTGCTGCTCGGGCAGCAATTGATCCTTTTCGAGCGCCTTCACGCCATCCAGACTCGGCAGCTTGTTCGAGCTCTCGTCGTCATCGTCCTTCTTGTCTTCAGAAACCTCGTACACCTTCAGGAAGCCGTCGAAGCGCTGCACCGAACCGCTCACGCGAAAATCGTAAGTCTTGCGCGTCTTATCCGACACTGCGGCAATGTTGGCCGTGGTCACGTCATAGATTGCCGGCACCATCTGCGAGGCCACAAAGCGCTTCCAGATAAGCGAGTAAAGTTTCAACTGCTCGTCAGACAAGAAACGCGCGATCGATTCGGGAGTACGCGAGGCATCGGTAGGTCGAATGGCCTCGTGCGCATCCTGCGCATCTTTCTTGCCCTTGTACACGTTGGCCGTGGCCGGCAGGTAATTCTGGCCGAGATTCCTGGCAATCCACTCGCGGGCCGAGGTCAGCGCCTCAGGCGCCACGCGCGGAGAGTCGGTACGCATGTAAGTGATTAGGCCTGTCGTTCCCTCAGCCCCCAGGTCAACGCCCTCGTAGAGCCGCTGGGCAACTCCCATGGTGCGCCGCACGTTGAAGCCCAGCTTGTTGGCCGCGTCACGCTGCAGTTGACTGGTTATGAATGGCGGCAGCGGACGGCGCTGCTGCTCCCTGGCCTGGATCGATACAACCGACCACTTCGCGTCTTCAAGCGCAGCCAGCACCTGGTCCATCTGCGGCTTGCCAGGCACCGCGCTCGAGATAAAAGCGTCCTTCTCGTCTTTGTCTTTGCCGTTTGCCACGCGCACCGGTTCGCCGTCGATGCCCACGAACCGAGCCTTGAACTTCTTCTCGGCCTGGCGCTCAGGATGCAACTCCGCATCCAGAGTCCAATACTCCACCGGCTTGAAAGCGCCGATCTCGCTCTCCCGCTCCACAACCAGGCGCAGCGCCACGGTCTGAACGCGCCCGGCTGAAAGCCCTCGGCGTACCTTGTCCCACAGCAACGGAGAAATCTGATAACCCACCAGCCGATCGAGCACACGCCGGGTCTGCTGGGCGTCCACCAAGTTCTGGTCGATGTCGCGTGCGTGCTTGAATGCTTCCTGAACAGCCTTCTTCGTGATCTCGTTGAAGGTCACGCGCCGAATCTTTTTTCTCTCCTGCGCGTTCTTGCCCAGTTGCATTGCCAGGTGAGCGGCAATCGCCTCACCTTCGCGGTCCGGGTCAGGCGCAAGATAAACTTCGTCGGCCTTGGCCGCAAGTTTCTTAAGCTGGTCGACCACCTTCTCCTTGCCCGGCGAAACCACCAGTTCCGGCACAAATGTCCGCTTCTTGAGTTCGACACCAATATCGTTCTTGGGCAGGTCCATGATGTGGCCGATAGACGCACGCACCTCAAACCCTTTTCCCAGATACTTCTCGATCGTCTTCGCCTTTGCAGGTGATTCGACGATCACTAATGATTTGCCCGTTGCCATTCCTTAACCAGTTCCCTCTCTTCAATACCAGATGCGGCTTGACCTCATCAGGTACGAAACCTGCGGAAATCTCAACGTCTCTGATCCGCATCGGTTCGCGTTCCTGTTGGTACCTTCAAACCGCCCGCCAGGCCCGCCGCTCGCCGGCAAGAATAAAAATGGGCCTGCAAGTTAGGCACCCTACCATGGAACACCGCTTGATTTCCACTCCACCCCTCTGAATCCCCGGTTTTTGCATCCCGTTTCAGCTTGACCGCAAAGCTGCTCCGCGCGCTGAAGTCTTCGCCGCAACGCCTTGTTTCATCAGCCTTTCATCGCATCTGTCCCGGCGCGTGAACACCGTTGGACAGTTAGACGAAAGAAAAAATTGCGGGCCACGAAAAATCGAATCCTGGATTTTCGAATTCCCGAGAGTGCGCGCCGGCATTCGACTCTTCGGCCCCGGTGGCCACAATACTGCCTTCGCACATACTCCCGATTCACCAGATGCGCCGCCTGACAGGCAGAAATCGCCTAGAGCTGATTGCATAAATATGCCTGATGGAACCCCGAACCATCCCTCAGGGGCTAAAGCCCAGAGTTTTTGCGGCTTTTGCGGCACGGCTGAAGCCGTGCCCTTTCAAAGCCGGGTTTATGCACTAGAGAGTTCGCACGTAATTCTTGCCCGGCAGGCACCGGACGCGCCCTGCCATCTCCAACTCGAACAGCGCCGTAAAGACTTCAGACGAAGTCAATTGCGTCTCAAGCCGTTCAAGCAGTTCGTCGATCTGCAGGCTCTCGTCGCTGCGCAGCACCTCAAGCACCATGGCCTCCTCGGGGCGCAGCAACTGATCAGCCAGTAAGGATGCTGCAGCCTCCGCTTTGGATGCAGATGGCGCCTGAGCCTCAAGCTCGTTTCGCACCTGCGAAGGCAGATCTTCCCACACGTCCTCCCAGGTGGCAACCAGCTTGGCGCCCTGTTTAATCAGTGTGTTAGGGGTCCAGGAGCCTTTGTTGGTCACATTGCCCGGAACTGCGAACAGGTCGCGATTCTGCTCCGCCGCGCAACGGGCGGTTACCCGCGTACCCGAGTTCTCCGCCGCCTCCACCACCAGCACCGCAATGCTCACCCCGCTTAGAATCCGGTTGCGGCGCGGAAAATTCTGCGGCGCAGGAAATGTTCCCAGCGGAAACTCGCTTGCAATCGCCCCGCCTGAGGCCAGAATCTCTTCGGCGAGCTTCCTGTTTTCCTTGGGATAGACCACATCGATGCCCGTGCCCCAGATTGCCACCGTCGGCATGCGCGCCGCCAGCGCTCCCCGGTGCGCACATGAATCGATGCCCCGCGCCATTCCGCTTACCACCAGCAAACGCCGGGCAGACAGATCGCGGGCCAGCATCTCGGCCACGCCCGCTCCATAAGGAGTTGGATGCCGCGTGCCCACAATCGCGATCGACGGCCGGCTCAAAAGACTTACATCCCCGCGGACCCAAAGCACCGCCGGGGGATCGTAGATCTCGCGCAGCCGCTCAGGATATGACGCGCACCCGTAGCTCACAATCGTCGCTCCCAGCGCGCTCGCGCCAGCCCACTCCGACTCAGCCGCTGCCCGGCCCTTGCCGTCGAAGATGAACTGCGCAGCCTCGGCCGGAAAATTGAGCCCCTCAAGTTCCGTCAGCCGGAGCTCGAAAATGCGCGCAGCCGCGCCAAGTTTGTGAACCGCATCCACGATGCGTTTGGGGCCAAGGCCCGGCGCCAATGCAAGCGCCAGCCACGCAAGCTGGTTTTCGTCGAGCGTTTTTACCGGAGGCGCTAGTGCTTGGGTCTCTGCTGTCATTTGGCGGTAGCGGCCGCCAAAAACTCAGGCATTCGCTTCCTCGCAGGAAAACACGCTGGGGTGGTTTCATCGGTGACACTGCGCACAACCCCGCCTTCACCCGCAAACATTGCTCATTACCCGTTACTAACCTGGCACCAGATCCGAATCGAGTACCGCGGGTTGCTACTCTAATAACCGTGAGCCCCGAGCAAGACGACCGTATCAGGGTTGCAGCCATCAACTTTCTCAACCCCGCCCCACTCATGTGGGACTTCGAGCATCCGCCTCTCAATAGCGAGCTCGAGAAACGCTATTTGATCCAGCGCATGACGCCTTCAGAGTGCGCTGCGCGGCTGGCCACCGGCGCGGCCGACGTTGGTCTCATCCCCATTGCCGCCCTGGCCACAATTCCCCGCCTGCGCATTTTGCCGGGATGCACTATTGCCTCCAAGAGTCGCGTGCGGTCGCTGCTGCTGGTGCGCCGGGCAAGCCAGCCGGTCGATGGACTGCGCTCGGTGGCCGCAGACACCGCCAGTCGCACCACGCTGGCGTACGCGCGCATTATGTTTCACAAGTGGGGCAACGGCCACGTTCCCTTCGTCCCCCTCACCGCAGATCTTGACCGGATGCTGGCACTCGCCGACGCCGCCATCGTGATCGGCGATCCCGCCCTGCTCGCCCTCGAAGAACAATCGAATCGGTTCGCTCGCTCCCACGAGGAGCTCGTCTACCACGACCTGGCCTACGAATGGCGCACGCTCACCGGCCTGCCCTTCGTCTCCGCCGTCTGGGGCAGCGCCGCCCGCGACATCTCTTCCGACCAATCCATTGCCAGAGATTTCATCGCATCCCGCGATCACGGCCTCGCCAGCATCGATGCGATTGCTGCGGAGTGGACAAAGCAGCACCCCATCCCGGAAAGCACCATCCGCACCTACCTCGGCGAAAACATTCACTACGTGCTCGACGAGGAGATCGTCGACGCCATGCGCGGCTTTTTCTCTTTGGCCGCCGAGTTCGGCGTGCTGCCGGAGTACAACCTGCCAGCCGCCAACACCCTCACCGTACCGCCGGTCTCCTGATCGGCTGTATGGAGGGTCTCCTGACCCTCCAGCCTCGCTGTGAATTTCCACTCCCCCATTGAACCCTTTCCGTCGCTCCAGAATCCAATCCAAAACAGGAGAGATGGATATTCATGTCGAAGAAGATTGCATTCGTCACCGGCGGCAACCGCGGTTTAGGCTTCCAAACCGCACTTGGATTAAAAGACATTGGCAAGGTAGTGATTGGCTCACGCGACCTGAAGCAGGGCGAATTGGCGCTTGAAAAACTGCTCGCCGCGGGCGTCGATGCCGACGCGCTACAGTTCGATGTAACCCAGCCGACCAGCCACCAGGCCGCCTTCGACTACTTCAACTCCCGCTTCGGCCATCTCGATATCCTGGTCAACAACGCAGGCATCGCCGGCGGAGTTTTCCCCGGCGTGGGACCGGAGCACTCGGCCGCCGACGTGCCCCTCGCGCTGCTCAGGAAGGTCTTCGAGACCAACTTCTTTGCCCAGATCGCGGTCACCAAAGCGCTGCTCCCGCTGCTCCGCAAAAGCGAAGCCGGACGCATCGTAAACCTTTCCAGCATTCTGGGCTCGCTCACCCTGCATGCCACGCCCGGCTCACCTATCTACCACGCCAAATCGTTTGCCTACGACGCCTCCAAGACGGCGCTGAACGCCTTCACCGTGCACCTGGCCTACGAACTGCGCGATACAAAGATCAAGGTGAACTCAGCCCACCCCGGCTGGGTAAAGACCGAGATGGGCGGCCCGCAGGCGACGATGGAGCTCGAAGATGGCGCGAAAACCGCGGTTGCTCTGGCAACACTCGGCGACGACGGACCCACCGGCGGTTACTTCCACATGGGTCAGCCGCTGCCGTGGTAAGAAAACCGGCTTTCAGCTATCAGGGCGTTTTCTGAGATACTGTGCCCTCTTTTAGCCTCAATTCTCATCGATGGGATAACTGTCACATACTGTGGCGTACTGTGCGGGAGATACCCCCACCCCTGCCCCCCGCCACCCCCACAGTGGTTTCTGCATGCTCGTGATTTCATGACCGTTGGCGGCACGGGTCTAGCTTAAGTTGGCTCGTTTCAAGAATATAAATCTCAAAGTGGTAAAACCAAAGCACTTGCAGCGGAGCTGAATGAGCGTCAGTGCGGGTTGCCGCCGGAGAAGGCGTAGCCCGGTCGAATCACCTGCATTCAAGCTTAGCGAATCGACCAAGCAAACAAGCAAAAGTACTGATGTGGCAAGTGGCTGAATAGCAGTGAGTTGAATGAACTTCTGAAGGGGTTGGGCTTGACTGAGAGGTGGGTCGATCACCTGCATCTCTCAGAGAATGTGCGAGGGGCCGAGAGGAACGCAGCTTACCAATTCCCGGGGCGCTGCCGGGGCGTTGCGCTTTCGCTCACTCCCTCGGCAGCTACGGCGATGCGCTTCGACTTCCGATAGACGTTAGCGACAGCCAATGTCCAGAAAGGAACCAGATCGACTCCGGGGACGAACTTGCCGAGGAACGACGGCAGAAACTCCCATTGCCAGCCGAGAAGGCTGACCATCGCTACTGCGATCACAAGATCGAGCACGTCGTCGGCTGGCGAGCCGAAGCCCTCAACGAAAAATGGAAAGGCAATGAGCTGGAGAACGTCGGCGACCACCGCCAGCCCCATGGCGACCTTAAGCCGCCAACCAGCCTAGATGGTGACACCTGCGGGAGTCGTATATGCCTGCCGATTCCATTTTTTCACCTTTGGGCCGAGCGTGGAGCGATGCGGATTTTCTGCGTCTTGCCGGGATCACTCTTGACAGACTTGCAGATGTAATCAAAAATGATTACACTGCCGGGTGTGAACAGCCGCGAGTTGAAGCGACGGCTTGGGGAAGCAAGGTGCCAGGTTCGGAAGCCAGACCGGATCGCACCTTAAGGTGTTGTACCAAGGCCGCCAATCCATTCTCCATATGCACGGCAAGAAAGAGCTCCCGAAAGGCTTGGTTGCCGACATTTAAAAACAACTCGGCCTCAAGGATAAGGAGTAATCATGCGCGGCTATCCTGTGAAACTCCGCAAAGACGGCAACTTCATCACGGTTCGCTTCACCGATATCCCCGAGGCACACACCTTCGGGAACAATCGCGAGCACGCGCTAGAAATGGCGAAGGAAGCTCTCGAAACAGCGATGGAGTTTTATTTTGACGACCAGCGTCCGGTTCCGATGCCCTCTCAGCCAAAGCGCGGCCAGGCGGTTGTGGAATTGGCTCCCAGCGTTGCGGCCAAGGTTCTGCTGCTCAATGAAATGCTGCGTCAAAAGGTGCGCCCTGTCGAACTGGCGCGGCGTATCGGGGCTACGCGTCAGGAAGTGAACCGCCTGACGAACCTCAAGCACGCCACCAAAATCGACCGCATTGACGCGGCTCTCAGGGCATTGGGCAAGCGGCTTTATCTGGATGCGGCGTAAGCTCCGGTCTCAATCCTCCCCCCAGCTCATGTACGTGCCGCCACTAGACTTAGACGGGGGTTAACTGGATGTCGCGACCCGAAACCGAATTCGACGGCACTGAGGGTGACGTTCTGATCGCAGTCTACGAGTCTCCAGACGTTCCCTTCTCGACGTACACATTGACCGAGACGCTGAATCCTAACATCCAAGTCACCGCCCCGGAGTACCGCACCGCGTTTGCTAACGTCCGCAGCGCGATAGAGAAACATATCGTTCGCGGGTTTATTCGAGGCAAACGATCAAAGAACGCAGACGGGGTCTTCTTCCAGAATCTGAAATTGACCTACAAGGGAGAACAAGCTGCCATTCAGGAGCGTGAACGGCGCGCATTGCCCGGAAAGGTCAAACAGCTTATAGACGTTGTTCAACTCATTAAGGAGCGGCGTCGGGGTGACGGCGGTTAGGATACTTCGAGCACCAGCACGAAGGGGGAACGGCTCGTGAAAACTCAAGCGAAGTTTCTTCTGTCCAGTATTTTTGTCTTATTGCCCGCTACGGGCGTCCTGCCTCTCTATGCTCAAACTTGGTCCCAGTACAAGGATTGCGGGTTTCCGCCCGCCCTGAAGATGTACACCGTAGACTTGGACGGAAGGGTAAACGCAGCCACAGTCGAGGACCTGGAGAACGGACAAAACTGTCTTAATGAAAACCAAATACGGCTGAAGACGAGTGTTGAGGACCTACACTCTCTGCTGACAACCAACGGCGATCTTGAAACCGACATCCTGGACCTGCAGAACAAACTTAAACAAACCGAATTCGATCTTCACTCCGCCGAAACAAAGATTGAAACTCTAGAGAACAGGCTCACGGCAGCGGAAGATGAAATCCAAGTGCTGACGTTCGACTCCCGGGTACCGCCTCATCCGGCAAGCGGGAGGGCTACCGCTAACAAGCCAAAGGCCCCGGCTAGCATGCCCACGACGGAATGGGATGCTCAAGGCAATCCCATAAAGCCAGCAAGCAAGCCAAAGGCCCCGGCCAGCAAACCCCGGGCTCCGATTAGCAAGCCGAAGCCCCCTGCAAAAGAGGGTACGCAATGACGCCGACGAAGGGGCGCTGTGAGAGTGGACGGGCACGATTCCGGTATTTGTTAAAGAGATCTTCCGCGTGCGAAGGCATATCTGGAACAGGTTAGCATACTTTCGTAGTTTCTTCGCTCTGCCGATATAATCGAGTTATGGACTTCCAGCTCGTAACCCCCTACAAGCCCAAGGGCGACCAGCCCCGCGCCATCGAGGAGCTGATGAACGGCCTCGCCGCCGGAGAAAAGCATCAGGTCCTGCTCGGCGTTACCGGCTCCGGCAAAACCTTCACCATGGCCAAGGTCATCGAGCTGTCCAACCGCCCGGCCCTCATCCTGGCCCATAACAAGACCCTCGCCGCCCAGCTCTACCACGAGTTCAAGCAGTTTTTCCCGTCGAACGCCGTCGAGTACTTCGTCTCCTACTACGACTACTACCAGCCCGAGGCCTACATCCCCGCCGGCGACCTGTACATCGAGAAAGAAGCCACCATCAACGAGGAGCTGGACAAGCTTCGCCTCTCGGCCACGCGCTCGCTCTTCGAACGCCGCGACTCCATCATCGTCAGCTCAGTCTCCTGCATCTACGGACTCGGCTCGCCCGAGGCCTACTACGGCATGCTGCTCCTGCTCGAAAAAGGCCAGCAGATCAGCCGCAAAGACATTACGCGCCGGTTGGTCGAAATCCTCTACGAACGCAACGACAATGACTTCCGCCGCGGAACTTTTCGGGTGCGCGGCGACGTGATCGAGGTCTTTCCCACCTACGACGAAACCGCTTACCGCATCGAAATGTTCGGCGACGAAATCGAGTCGCTCTCCCAAATCGATCCTCTCTTCGGCACCGTCAAGCAGAAGTATTCGCGCCTGCCCATCTACCCCAAGAGCCACTATGTGGTTCAGCCCGAGCGCAAGGCCCAGGCTGTCGATTCCATCGTGAAAGAGCTGGGCGAATGGGTCGCTCAACTTGAGTCAGAAGGCCGCATGGTCGAGGCGCAGCGCGTCCACCAGCGCACCCGATTCGATCTCGAAATGATCAAGTCCATGGGTTATTGCCACGGCATCGAGAACTACTCGCGCCACTTCAGCGGCCGCCTGCCCGGCGAACCACCGCCCACGCTGCTCGACTATTTCCCGCGCGACTTCCTCCTCTTCGTCGACGAGAGCCACGCCACCATTCCGCAGGTTCATGGCATGTGGTACGGAGATCAAAGCCGCAAGCAGAATCTCGTCGACTACGGTTTCCGCCTGCCCTCGGCGCGCGACAACCGTCCACTTAAGTTCGAGGAATTTGAGAACCGTATCCACCAGACCATCTACGTCTCCGCCACGCCCGGCCCCTACGAGCTCACGCGCTCCGCCGGCGTAGTTGTCGAGCAAGTCATCCGGCCGACAGGTCTGGTCGACCCGCAAGTTGAAATCCGTCCCGTAAAAGGCCAGATCGATGACCTGCTCGCCGAGATTCGCGACCGCGCCAAGCGCAACGAACGTGTCCTCGTCACCACTCTCACCAAACGCATGGCCGAGGATCTGGCCGGCTACTACACCGAGGTCGGCGTCCGCTGCCGCTACATGCACTCTGAGATTGAGACCCTCGAGCGCGTTCAGCTCCTCTCCGGCCTGCGCAAGGGCGAGTTCGACGTGCTCATCGGCATCAACCTGCTGCGCGAAGGCCTCGACCTGCCCGAGGTGTCGCTCGTGGCCATTCTCGACGCCGATAAGGAAGGCTTTTTGCGCTCGGCGGGCTCGCTCATCCAGACCATGGGCCGCGCGGCGCGCCACATCGAGGGCCGGGCGATTCTCTACGCCGACCGCGTAACCGACTCCATGCGACGCGCCATCGACGAGACCGACCGACGCCGCGCCATCCAGCGCACCTACAACGAAGAAAACGGCATCACGCCGCAGTCGATCATCAGCAAGGTCGACATGGGCCTGGCCCAGATTCTCAAGGCCGAGTACGGCGATGTTGCCATTGAAGAAACTGAAGGCTTGCCCGAATTCACCACCCAGGAGCAGCTCGACCAATACATTGCGAAGCTCGAGACCGAAATGCGCGAAGCCGCCAAGAAATTTGAATTCGAGAAGGCAGCCAAACTCCGCGACACCATCAAGGACCTGCGCACCAAGGAATTCCTTTTCGGATAATAATTAAAGCTGGCTTTCAATCCTGACTTGAAATGACACGGCTTTATGGCTTACCGATGAGTCCAGCGCGCGAAAGTTTTGTGTACCGCCCGCGGCGGAGCGTATGCGATTGCGGCTCCGTGTCGGCGCGTATCATTGGGCGCATGCGCCGCCCTCTATGCGCTTTTTTCTGTACGGCTTTAATGCTTTCCTGTTCCGCTCAAACCAGCACCCCAGTGAATCCTCCCGGCTTTGTCGCCATCGGTGAAGTCCTCAGCCTGAGCACCGGATCGGCAGGCACGGGGCTCTCACAATGGGATTCGAATGAGCCGTCAACAGTTTCGGTAGACCCGGAAATTCTTCATGCTGGGCGACGGACCGTGCGCATCGAGCAAAGTCCGGACGCCCCCAGGGCAAAGTCGGAATTTGGCAAAGTGATTCCCCTTGAGTTCTTCGGCAAAGAAGTCGAACTGCGCGGCTTCCTGCGCACCGAGGCGGTGAAAGGGGCCGCGGAACTCTATTTGCGTGAAGAACTGGACGGCCGCCTGATTACCTCTACCGGCATGGGCTTTCATCAGTTGAAGGGTACCCACGACTGGAAGGAATACTCCATCACCTTGCCCATCAGCCGGCTCGCGGGCCAAGTTTTCTTCGGCGTTCGACTGGACGGAAGCGGAAAAGTCTGGTCCGACGGCTTCCAGATCCTCATCGACGGCCAGCCCTACGTGGTGGCTCCGCCCCCTGGCACATTGGACTCAACCATCTCGGACAAAACGGCGGGCATCACCGTGGAGCAGTTGGTCAAGTCCCTGGATGCAGCCCACGGAAAGTCGGATACGGCGGTGGCGCGGCAACTCACCACCATCCGGCTCAGGGAGCGGCTGACCACTTCGAGGCTGGCGTCGATGAAGGCTGGATTGCCGGGTCCAAAGTCTCTGCAGGCACTGGTGGCGCTGGCCGACGCGTCGGCCTTTCTCGATCCTCCAGCGCCCGATCCCGCCGGCCCGCCCAACCCGGATCTGGCCGAGAAACGCCGCATTGTCGGCCTCGCCCTCGATTATCTTGAAAAGACAGTTCCCAAGCTGCCCAACTTCATGGCCACGCGCAATACGGTGACTTATGAGGAGACTTCGCCAAAGCCGGAGGCGGCCTCGACAGACTGCGAAAAAATCTCTCGCCGCGGACCTTGCATCCCGCAGCCTTCGCCAATGCCAAGTGTGCGGGACACAGAGGAGGAGGTCCCAACCTGGAGCCACAAGGCGGACTACACTGCAACCGTCCTCTATCAGAATGGAAAAGAGGTCGTGGATAGGGAGGCGGAGCAGTCAAAGAAGGTGAAAGAGGAAGACAAAGGCCTGGTGACCTCGGGAGTTTTTGGCCCCATCCTGGTGACCGTCATAGGAGACGCCGCCCGCAATGGAATGACCTGGAGCCATTGGGAACAGGGTGCGACGGGGCAACAAGCGGTTTTCAATTATGTGGTGCCCGAAGCGGGATCGCATTACCAGGTGGCCTATCCGTCCCCTGACAAGGACGAACCCAATCCTCTTGTGCGAACTACGGGGTATCACGGACAGATCACCGTCGATCCGGCCACGGGCAGCATCATGCGCATGACGTTGCAGGCGGATCTTGAACCCGGCTATTCCATCCTCCGCGGCGACATCATGGTGGAGTATGGTCCCGTCGAGATTGGAGCCTTGACCTACATTTGCCCGGTGCGCAGTGTTGCCGTCTCGAAAGTGTGGAATCCGGACATCGTTTGGATCTTGTACACGGAACAGGGCACCTCGATCAAAAGACCTTTCAAGTCGATGAGGGTCTACAAGACGACTCTGAACGACGTGGCATTTGAGAATTACCACGTATTTCGCACCGAGGTCCGCATATTGCCCACCGACAATTCCCCGTCGCAATGATCGATGGATGGCAAGCAAGCTGTGAACAAGCCTCGCTGACACACGCGATAGGCTCGGCAGAAACGAAAATCTGCGCGAGAATCTGTGCCCCATGTATCGCAGTCTTTTCGCGATGAGTGGGCCTGGCATTCATTGCGGGGTGCCCTGGTCCGGGGTCCCCGCGGACAGGTCTTCGTCCGTGGGGTGGTGATTCCTCGCACCTGGGGACCGGGGAGACCACGAACCCCCACCGCACCCCCAACGCCAGCCATCAGCCATACGCCCGCAATTGTTTCGAGCGCGAGCAGGAAACGATCGAGTTGGTCGCATTGGTGTGATCAATGGGCTTGTGTCTCTATTGCGCGCAGCCTTAATATGCAGACGCAAATTCAACTGGAGATTCGAAGGCCATGAGAGGTCACGGAACCCTTCCAGGGATCAGCAAGGCTATCCTTGCGCTGATACCGCTTCTAATAGTTGAAGCGCTTTCAGGCTGCGGCTCCTCGTCATCATCCGTGAATCCCCCTCCTTCAAATCCAGTGCCTACCGCAATCTCGCTCTCACCGACGACTGCGATAGCCGGGGGTGCTGGATTCACGCTTACGGTAAACGGCAACGGGTTTATACAGGGTTCAACGGTGCAGTGGAATGGCAATAACCGCACCACGACCTATTCATCTGTAACGCAACTCACGGCTGCCATCTCTGCCACGGACATTGCGACCACAGGAACAGCAAACGTAACGGTAGTGAACCCTGCTCCAGGTGGAGGAACATCTCAAACACTCACCTTCGCTACCAACAATGCAGTTCCATCCATTACTTCGCTTTCTCCGTCGTCAGCCGCTGCCGGCGCACCGGCATTCACATTGACCGTCAACGGATCGGGCTTCATCTCTGCATCAACCATTCTGTGGAACGGCAACAGCCGCGCCACTAGCTATGTGAGCTCAACCCAGCTGACCACCGCCATAAGCGCAACTGACATGGCTGCCGGACAGAACGCGGTAGTCAGTGTTGTTAATCCGCCTCCCGGAGGCGGTCCATCCGCAGAGGCAGTATTTGCGGTCAATACTCCGGCTCCAGAAGTTATGTCGATCTCGCCATCATCTGCGGCGGCAGGCAGCGGCGCATTCACCATCACTGTAAATGGGAGCGGCTTCTTACCGGGATCGACCGTCGAGTGGAACGGAAGTGTCGGGCAGCCTCCAATTCCAACGACCTGGGTGAGTGCGAACCAGCTTACGTCGGCCATTCCCGCCGCAGACATAGCGTTTGCCGGAGATGCCAGCGTTACTGTCGTCAATCCGGGACCGGGGGGCGGCATATCGGGTTCGGTTCCGTTTACAATTACCGGCAGCATACCGAGCAACGTGAGTTTTGTCGCGCCAAACGGCAGCGATACCAATCCAGGAACGATTACCGACCCGTATCTCACCATCCAGAAATGTGCATCCACAGTATCCAGCGGGTCCATCTGCGCCATTCGCGCCGGCACCTACCGCGAAACCGTGACGCCAAACTCCGGCATCACAATTACCTCGTACAACGGCGAGCCGGTCACCGTCGACGGCTCCGACCCTGTGACTGGCTGGACCCTGTATCAGGGGTCGATTTACAAAACGAATGTGACGCTGCTCAGCGGAGACGCAAACCAGATTTTTGTTGGAAACCAGATGATGACCGAGGCGCGATGGCCCAATGGCAACGATCTCTTCCATGTAAACTGGGCCACACTGGGCAGCGGGACGACAGACACCGAAGTGGTAGATCCAAATCTGCCCAATATCAACTGGACCGGCGCCAAGATTCACATCTGGAGCGGCACCGATCCCTGGGACCCGTTGACCGGCACGGTTACCGCGTCTTCTACAGGCCAGCTCACGTTCACGCTCGATGGCGCCGGAATTCCGCCCTACGTTGAGCCCGTTCCCGGCGGCTACTACTATCTTTATCGGTTCCTCGGCGCACTCGATGTGCCGGAGGAGTGGTTTTATGACTCCAGCGCGGGCGTTCTCTATCTGTGGGCGCCGGGCGGCGTCAATCCCGGATCGCTTAACGTGACCGCCAAGCAGCGGCAGTTCGGATTCGATTTGAGCGGCGACTCGAATGTCACCATCGAATACGTCAATCTTTTCGCCACCACGATCAACACCGACGCATCGAGCACAAACAACACAATCAACGGAATCAATGCGCAGTACGTATCGCAGTTCACCGATCTCTTCGATACGCCCGGATGGGCAGCCTCAAACGAATTCACGTATACCTCGACCAGCGGAATCATCCTGGACGGCACGGGTAACGTGTTGGAGAACAGCGCAATTGCATACAGCGCGGGCAACGGCGTTGCACTGGTGGGAAGCAATGACACCGTAACCAACAATCTGATTCGATATGTTGATTACGCGGCGAATTACTGTTCCGCAATCACCTTCTCGACAAATGTGGGCGCCAACAACGAGGTCAATTACAACACCGTTTTCGCGGATGGCCGATTTGGCATCGACTTCATGAACGGCTTCAATGAGGACATAAGTTACAACAATATGTACTCCGCGATGATGGTTTCCCGCGATGGAGGCGAGATTTATGCGAGCATCTGGCAATTTCAGGGTTCGGCCGCGGGAACGGTAATCCACAACAATTGGTTTCATGACACGCAATCGCTGTTGCCCGGGGCCGCGGATGATTATCCGCTTCCCGGTGTCTATCTGGATAGCGGCTCCAACGGATTCCAGGTCGACCAGAATGTTTTCTGGAATGACGAGTACTCAAGTGTGCTTCTAAATTTTGCCAACCCCGGAATTACATGGCCGAACAACAACCCTGTAGAAAACAACACGATTCCCGACGTCAACAGCACGGCCTACATATGGTCCAATCTGAGCACGCCTTGCGGAACTACGGAGCTGGTCAACAACCTTGTGCTTGTGCCAGTGCTTCAAAGCGGCTCTGTTGTGTGCCCCGCGACCAACAACGGCCCAATGGCTCCGGGCGCCACGCAGATGAATTCGTCGGTTCAGGTTGGCTGCAATTTCGCCGGCTGCACTTCAGAGGGCCCGCCTGCGATCTCTTCGGGTTCAGTCGCCCCAACCATCGCCGTGCAGCCTTATAGCATGAAAGTCGCGGCCGGCCAGCCGGTGACTTTCACCGTCACCGGAGCGGGGTCACCAACTCTGACCTACCAGTGGCAGAGGAACGGCTCCAATATCACGGGGGCGAACAGTGCCAGTTACTCGCTGCCGTCCCCGGCATCAATGGCAGACGACGGCGCAGTTTTCACAGTGACGGTCAGCAATGGCAACGGCGGTGTGAATAGCTATCCGGCGGTGCTGACGGTTGAGTGAGGAATGGCGGTTCATTGCAACTGGCGCCATTGACTCTACAGCAAAAACCGGTTCCCACTTATGCGGACCCAAACCCGTACCCGTCCCCTTCAAACCAAAATAAAAAAAGAGACGGACTCACTTGCCGGGAATTAATCCCCTTTGGCGCATCATGAACCCATGAGACAAGAGTGGAATGAGAACGCGGCCAATCGAAACCAGACGGACGGATGGCGGCGATCCCTCGCACTTGGGGACCGGAGAGACCGCGCTTCCCACCCCACTGTTCCTTTATCCTCAAAATCCCCGCAGAAACTGTGCAGCAGTAGATCGCATCAACAGAATCAACAGCTTGCAGCAATTCCACCGCACAGAATCTGTACAGATCCACACAGAATCAGCCCAGATCCGCGCTGATTCTGTGTAGCTGTCGTGCCACTAGCTCTTCGGCGTTGCCGGTGCAGCATCCGCCTTCGGCATGTCGAAGATCGCGGGATCAATGGTCGGGTTCACTACTACCTTGGTCACTGAAATCGTGAGCTGGAACTGCCCGCCAAAATCCACCCCGATTGTCGATGGAACCAGGTAACCCGTGTCCGTCTTCTTGTAATCGCTGTAGTTGGACGTAATGTCCACATCCTGATCCTGCATCTTGCCTTTACGGACCGTCGATCTGAGCAGGAAAGTGGCAGCGTCAATCACGTAAGTCGTTTCCTGGTTGTCCTTGGTTGTCAGCTTGATCTTGTAGGTATCGGCGTCTTTGCCCAGCAATTCAATCTTGCTGCCCTTGGCCGCGTAGTCGTAAAGCGACCCACCTACATAAATCTGTTCCTTGCCTGATATGTACTGATCGTCAGGCAGCGGCGTCGGATCGGTGATGCCGGCCATCGGATTTACCTGCCATCCACCCTTGGCCGTGTAAACCTGAACAATCTTGGAGTCGTTGAACGTGGTCTCGTTTTTGTAGCCTACGCCGTCAACAACCACCGTCGTGCCCGGAGCGTCGTTGCCCATCACCTGCACCGACGTGTCCATCGAGATCGACTTCACCTTCCCGATCGCCTCTTTTCCACCGATGGCATCCACGTACTTGGCCACCACTTCGTCAGCCGTGAGCGTTGGCGCTGCCGCTGGAGCAGCAGCCTGCGCAGGCGCTTGAGGAGCTGCCGGCTGGGCTGCCTGCGCCATAAGTGAAACAGTACCTGCCAGAGCGAAAAAAACTACGATGCCGCCGATGATCTTCTTCATATCCGCACATTCACCTTTCGCGTGCCTCAAAGGCACGTTTGTTCTTGCCGGAACAGTGTAGCCTAAGACCGCCCAGAACGTAATGCCTCCGCTGCCGTTGTTCGGGATCTCCCCGATCGAGCCTGAGCTTTTGAGTTGGAGATTGAAATCGCCACCAGGATTCGCGATCCCATCAACACCGATTCATATTTGGGGAGTGACAACCATACTCAACTCCCCTGACTTGCATCTGATCAGGTGTACCCGCATATCCGCGGGCCTTATATATACATGCTATTAACGATTGAAGAGCGGGATTCAAAGACAAGTGAGATTCGCCTCGAATCAAGAGAGGCTCGAATCTTCTGGGGCGAAATTGCCCCTTCTCAACACTTTGCGCAGATTTACCAGAATGACGCCGCACTGATCGATACTCTCACCGGTTTCGTGGGCAGCGCCTTGAACTCCAACGAGACTGCGATCGTGATCGCCACTGCGGAGCATTTGAGAGCTCTGAGGATTAGCCTGGCTGGCTTCGGGGTCGATCTGGGACGCGCCACCCGCGAGGACCGGTTTGTAACGCTCGATGCGGCCACCGCCCTCACCAGCTTCATGGTGGCAGGAATGCCCGACGAAGGACTCTTCAACAGTTTCGTCGATGGTCTGCTACGCCGTGCCACAGCCAATGGCCCGCGGGTGCGCGCATTCGGCGAGATGGTTGCCCTGCTTTGGGCCGACGGATTGCCTGCGGCCACTGTCAGGCTCGAGTTCCTTTGGCAGAAGTATTGCGAGCGGCATTCGTTTTCCCTCTTCTGTGCCTATCCCAGATCGGGATTCACCAGGGATGCCTCAGAGTCGGTGGCCGAAATCTGCGCCCTACACTCGCACATCATCTAATTTGGCCGCTGGGCCGCCGCCTGATAAGTCGAACCGGCCTTGGTATCAACCTGCAACAAAAAGCCAGCCGCCCGGGCAACAGTTTTCACCAAATTGTCATCTGATCCGACTGTGGCCCAGATCAGTTCTGTGCTGACAGGGTCGCGGGGCCCCGGGGTTAATGAGAACAATTCTCTTAGTCGATGACGATCCGCTGCAGGCGTTCGTACGCGTGTCGGCGCTCGAAAAGCGCTTTCACGATGTGGTCCGCGTGTCAGACGCTGCAGAAGCCCTGTGCCTGATTGAAGAGCCTACCTTTTCGAGCCGCCTGGGCCTCGTAATCTCGGGCCATCACCGGCCCGGGTTGGGCGGCCCGGAGTTCGTAGCCGAACTGCAAACCCGCAGACCCAACGTACCGGTGCTGGTACTGGCCACCGGCAACGAAATCGCCACCGATTACGGCAAATCTGGCATTCGCTTTGTGCCCAAGCCCGCTGGCAGCGACGAGCTCGTTGAAATTGCGGGCCAGATGATGAACGGAAACGGTCGATAGCCCCTCATCGATCACGACAAGCCCGGGATCAGTTCCTAAGCATTTCTTTTGCGCGCCAATCGCGTTAACCCTTGTCACCTCTCTATTAAGAGGATCGAAGCAGCGTTTGCAAGGCGTCCCGGCTCTCGGGAAAGCATCAGTCCTTTGGTGTGAGCCAAATCACAAGCAGACCTCCTATGATGGTAGAGAATTAACTCGTCCCCGTTCCTCAAGAGTGGGCATCATCCTGGAGTCCTAAATGGCAGCATTCGGTAGTTTTGCGCTTCTGATTGCGTTGGCGCTGGCGGTCTACAATCTGCTCGCCGGCACGGTTGCCCTGCGGCTGATAGCCACGGGCCAGCCGGCGCAGATTTCCCCCGAGCGGCTGGCAGATACTGCGCGCCGGGCTGGGATCGCCGGATTCATCGCGGTCACCGGTGCGGCCTTCGCTTTGCTTTGGGCCGTCTTCACCAACGATTTTTCCCTCACCTACATCCTTGAGCACTCCAACCGCGCTCTCAACCCTGCTTACAAATTCGCCGCCATGTGGAGCGGCCAGGAGGGTTCGCTGCTCCTGTGGGCGTGGCTGCTGGCCGTCTACGGTTTCGTGCTTCGCCTTCGCCACAAAACCGACGTCAAGCTTTACGCCTACGCCGGAACCATCCTGGCCGGCGTGCAGACCTTTTTCCTGCTGTTGCTTTGCTTCCCTGCCTCGCCCTTTGCGCTGCTCCCCGCCGTCCAGGTTACACATCCCTTCGGCGTCGGGCCGGCGGCACTCTTTGCTCTACAGCAGGCGGGCGTCGTCCCAATGGACGGCAACGGGCTGAATCCGCTGCTGCAGTATCCCGAGATGGTGATTCACCCGCCGATGCTTTACCTCGGTTATGTCGGCTTCTCGGTTCCCTTTGCCTTTGCGCTGGGCGCTTTGATGATGCGCTACCCCGGTGAAAAGTGGATCAAGATCACCCGCACCTGGACGCTGGTCACCTGGCTCTTCCTCACTTGCGGCATCTTCCTCGGCATGCACTGGGCCTACGCAGTGCTTGGCTGGGGCGGCTACTGGGGCTGGGACCCGGTTGAGAACGCCAGCTTCATGCCCTGGCTCACCGGCACAGCCTTCCTGCACTCGGTAATGATGCAGGAACGCAAGGGAATGATGAAGAGCTGGAACGTCTGGCTCATCTTCTCCACCTTCCTGCTCACGCTGCTCGGCACGCTGCTTACGCGCGCCGGCCTGGTAAGTTCGGTGCACGCCTTCGCGCAATCCTCCATTGGCACATGGTTCGTGGTCTTCATGGGCGTAGTGCTCGCGGTTTGCATCTTCACCTACATTTACAATCGCCATCACCTTCAGACCGAACATCATCTTGAGTCGCTGGTGAGCCGCGAGTCCAGCTTCCTGTTCAACAACCTGGTGCTGCTCACGGCCTGCTTCGTCATTCTGTGGGGAACGCTCTTTCCCATCCTCTCGGAATATGTCGTCGGCAACAAGGTAACCGTCGGAGCGCCCTGGTATAACCGCGTGGCCGTGCCCATCGGGCTCTTCCTTGTCTTGCTTACCGGCGTGGGGCCGCTGCTGCCCTGGCGCGCCGCTTCACTCAAAAGCATCAAAAAGAACTTCGTCCTTCCGGTGGTTGCCTTGTGGGTGACGGTCATCGTTTGCCTTGCGGTGGGTGTCAGGCCGTGGACCGACGGACAATTCTCTTCGGGCAACTTCTACGCGCTGGTTGACTTTGCAGTTTCGGCCGCGGTACTCACCGCCATCATCTCCGAGTTTCTGCGGGGCGCAGCCGTCATTTCGAAACAAACCGGCCGCAACCTGTTTTCATCTACCTGGCTGCTCACCCGCCGCAACACGCGCCGTTACGGTGGCTACCTGGTGCACATCGGCGTGGTGATCGTGGTCATCGGCCTGGCTGGCTCGGCCTTCAACCGTAACGTCGAAAGCGAACTGGCCGTCGGCGACCACTTGAATATCGGTCCCTATCAGCTCGATTGCACAGGCTTCACGCAAGACTCCAACGCGCTCTATAACTCCGAGTACGCCATGCTGAATGTGTCAAAGGGCGGCAAGTACCAGTTCCAGATGTTGCCCGAGCGGCGCGTCTATTTGTCGGAGGGTCAGCCGGAGACGATGGTCGCAATTCACTCCACCATCGGATGGGATTTGTACGTGGTCTACGAAGGCACAAACCCCGACACCGGCCACCCCATCATCAAGGCAATCATGAACCCGCTTGTAAGTTGGATCTGGGCCGGGCTTGTGGTGATGGTGCTGGGTACGTTTATCGCGCTGGTTCCAAGCCTGACCCCGGCAACGGCGGCTTTGAAAGTACCGGCTGCGCGCGTCATTCCCGTAGAGCCCATTTTCAAAGGAGGCGATTGATGACGACTCCATCGCGCTTCACTTTTTGGACGAGATTTGTTGAAGTTGCGGTGCTCGCGGTTGCTGTCTGCTTTTCGCTTGGAGCAAGCAGCCCAAGCTCTCGAATCAGCGACCTCGATCACCGGCTGATGTGCCAATGCGGCTGCGCGCAGTTGCTGGGCGAGTGCGATCACGTGGGCTGCCCCGATCGCGACAAGGAGCTTGCCGAACTGAGTGCCGACATTTCTTCAGGCATGAACGACAAGGAAATCTTTTCGGCTTTTACCGCCAAGTACGGCGCTGTTGTACTGGCTGCTCCAACCACGCATGGCTTTGATCTGGTGGCGTGGATCGCGCCGTTTGCCGTATTTGCCGCCGCGCTGCTGGGTACCATCTTGCTGGTCCGGCGCTGGTCGGGGATTTCAATCGTTAGAGCGAAGGCCGCCGCGGCAAGCGCCGATCCGGGCGCGATCGACCCGGCCGAGCTTGAGCGGCGTGATCGCATCCGTCGCGAGACTGGAATGGACGGAGGAGGATTTGAGCAATGACTGAGACCCAGGGAATAGTTGCGGGATTCATGCTGCTGATCACACTGCTGGTTTACACCTTCTGGCCTGAGAATGCCTTTGCCAGCCAGAAGGAAAAGACGAGGCTCGATTTTCTACTCGAGCGCAAAGATCAACTCTACGAGAACCTGCGCGATTTGAACTTTGAGCACCGGGCTGGGAAGTATCCGGAAGAGGACTTTGAGGTGCAGCGCGCACTGCTTGAGAACGAAACCGCCGTGCTGCTGGCAGAGATCGACCATCTGCAAGTGTAAAAACAGTGGTCAGTGATCAGAAAACGCCGGACGGCGCGTAACAAAAATTGAGAGAATACGACAGACAATGAAATCGACCAAAATTTTTACAGCCATCTTTGCATTCAGTCTCCTGGCCGGTGCGGCCGCGGCCCACGCAGCGCCGGTTTCAGGCACCGTAACCGACAAAACCACCGGCAAACCCGCCGTGGGCGACACCGTGGAGCTGCTCGATGTGCAGGCGGCGATGGGAGCGGTTGCTCACGCCACCACCAACGCGCAGGGCCATTACACATTGAACGGGCCGGGAGCTGGTCCATATCTGATTCGCGTAACGCACCAGGGCGCGCCTTACTTTATTGCTGCTCCCCAGGGCGCAGGGCCAGGCGACGTATCGGTCTTTGATGTTGCGCAAAAAGTGCAGGGCGTCTTCATTGAAGCCGACATCATGGAGATGGAGACCGATGCCAGCGGCCAGCTCAGCGTAAGCGAACGCTGGCTGGTACATAACACCAGCACGCCCCCGACCACGCAATGGAGCAAGCGCTCGTTTGAGATTGTGCTGCCCGACGGCGCACAGGTTACTGACACGCAGGCGCAGCGGCCAAGCGGACTGCCCACCTCGCTGACTCTCGATCCCGACGGCCCCAAGGGCCACTACGCGTTCAACTTCCCCATTCAGCCCGACGACGGCGACAAGGATACGCAGTTCCAGGTGAGCTACACGCTGCCTTATTCCAGCGGTAAGCTCGACTTCAAACCCGTGGTCACGCTTCCGGCCGATAACGTTGCGGTGATCATGCCCAAGTCAATGAGCATCACCAGCTCCGATTTCAAGCCGGTCAACAGCGACCCCGGCGTACTCACGTTCCTCGCCAAAAACGCCACCCCAGGCAAGGCTTTGGCCTTTACCGTATCGGGGACCGGTTCCCTGCCCCGCGAGCAGCAGGGGGGGCAGGGCGATAACGGCCAGCAGGCTGCTGCGCCAACCACTCAACCCGGCGGCGGAATTGGCGCGCCTATCAACACGCCGAATCCGCTCAGCAAGTACACCTGGTGGATTTTGGGAGGCCTTGCGATCGTGCTGATTGCGGCGGCCGCATTCCTGCTTCGCAAACCGGCAGGAGCGGTAGTAGTCGGGCCCGCGCAGGTCGCAGTTCCGGGCCAACTGCCCGCGACCGCATACGCGTCATCGCCCGCAAACAGAAACGTCGCGCTGCTCAGCGTCCTGAAAGACGAGATGTTCGAGCTCGAGAGCGAGCGTATCGCGGGAACGCTCTCAAGCCATGAATACGCCGAGCAAAAAGCCGCCCTCGAGATTGTGTTGAAGCGGGCGTTGAAAAAGAAGTAGCCAACAGCCAGTAGCCAATAGCCAGTAGCCACTCGTCGACTGCTGGCGATTGGCTACTGCTACTATTCCCTACTCCCTATTCCCTGTTCCCTGTTGTATTCTTCCCCAATGAAGACCCTGCTTCGCACGCTGCTTTATCTTGCGTTGATCGTCTGGCTCGGCGCTGAAATCTTTTTCCCCATCGTCGCAGCAGTCACCTTTACAACGCTCATGCCCGACACTCACGCCGCCGGCACAATCGTTGGCCACCTGATCCGCATTCTGCATGGCACGGGAATGGTCTCAGGCGTGATTGCGCTCGGTCTGCTGGCGCTGGCTCCGGCATGGAACATCTACAAGCCGCGTAACGTTCTGGCGCCGATGATTCTGGTGGTGCTGATGATGCTCTTCACTGCCTATTCGCAGTACGTCATCATTCCTGCCATGGATCGCGACCAAATGGCATCAGGTGGCGCGATCAACACCAACGATCCTGCAAACCCTTACACCGCGGACTTCAACAAGCTCCACAACCGCAGCGAAGATGTGGAACTGGTTATTCTGCTTCTGGGTTTGGGAACCGTGGTGACGGTTGCCTGGGCTGAAGCGCACCGCGATCTGCACCAGTAACTCGGCAAGCCTCAGCACGTTTTCTGCAACGGGAATACGGCGGCGGCCTCATGACGACGATTGGCAAGGGCAGCACTCCGCAATCATGCAAAGTCTCTGACGCGCCTCCGCCGACGCTCGCCAGGAAGCTCGGAATTGCGCCGGCCACCAGGATCAAAGTGATCGGCCAGGTTGACGACGAGTCTCTGCGCAGCGCAATCGCAGATGGGCAGATCGTTCCGCGAGGCAAGGCCGACGTGATTATCGCTCGCGTGAACACGAGGCCTGAACTTGAGGGCGCGTTCGAGAGGTCGTTGAAGCTGGTCCTCGCTGGCGCGCATCTGTGGATTGTTTATCGAAAGGGCAAAGGTCACGCCATTAACGAGAACGACGTGCGCGAAACCGGGCTCGCCGCAGGCATTGTGGACGTGAAGATTGCTGCTGTTTCTGAGCTGTTGACCGGACTCAAGTTTGTGAGGCGCAAAACAGCCGTTAAAATATAGCACCATTTTCTCTGTTCTCTTTTCTCTATTCTCTGCTCCCATTTCTCTGTTCTCCGTTCCCTGCTCTTGTATCATCGAAGAGGCCCGAGCGTGCGTTGACGCGCTGTGCGAGGCCGCAACGGAATCATTTATGAAGACTGGCATAATCGGCCTGCCGCAGGTAGGCAAGACTTCGCTTTTCAAAATTCTGACCAAGGCCAAGCTCGAGGATCGGGGGTTTTCCCGCGAGGCACACATTGGCGTGGCGCGCGTGCCCGACGAGCGACTAGACAAGCTCTCGGCCCTCTATTCGCCCAAGAAGACCACGTTTGCGCAGGTGGAATATGTCGATGTGGCCGCAATCGGGCAGGAGGCGCTGAAGGAGACCGCGTTCCTGGCCAATCTGCGCAACGTCGACGCGCTCATTCACGTGCTTCGCGCCTTCGAAGACGACTCGATTCCGCACGTGGGGCCGATCGATCCCCTGCGTGACGTGAAGAACGTGGAATTCGATCTGATGGTCAGCGACCTGACGCAGATCGAGAAGCGCATCGAGCGCGTGGAAAAGGATCTGAAGAAACAGCGCACCGGCGAACTGGAGCGCGAACATGCGCTGCTGCTGCGGTCGAAGGATGCGCTCGAGAAAGAGCAGCCGCTGCGCGAGTTGGAGATGACTCCGGAAGAGAAGAAGCTCATCCGGGGCTTCATGTTCCTATCGCAGAAGCCTATTCTGTACGCGCTGAATATCGGCGAGAGCGCGACGCTCGGCGACGATCTGGAGTCGGCGGTTGCGAAATTCAAGCTTGAAGATCTGGCCAAGCGCGAGAACTCGGGCGCGACGGCAATCTGCGGCAAGGTTGAAGCCGAGTTGGCGGAGATGGACGACGCCGAGGCCGCGGACTTTCTCGATAGCTACGGGTTGCGCGAGAGCGGTCTCGTAAGGTTGATCAGGAAGAGCTACGAGTTGCTGGGGCTGATCAGTTTCTTCACCGCGGGCGAAGACGAGTGCCGCGCGTGGACTGTGCCCTTCGGCTCGAAGGCTCCACAGGCCGCGGGCGCAATCCATACCGACCTTGAGCATCACTTCATCCGTGCGGAGACCATTCGCTGGGACCAGTTGCTTGAAGCAGGCTCAGAGGCCGCGGCTCGCGCCAGGGGAACGTTGCGCCTCGAAGGCAAAGAATACGTCGTGCAGGACGGTGACGTGGTGCACATACGGCATAGCGGATAAAAGAGCTTCTAGCTACTAGCTTGTTTGTGCCTGATACGCCTGGGAGTCCACAGAACCATAAAGAGGCGTTACTGGCTTTCGCTTTCTGTCTTTCGGCTACTGGCTGTTGGCTACTCTTTATTGGCTGTCTTTACCATGCTCATGACCGCAATCATTCTCGGCATCATTGCTTCGCTGGCTGACGTAGCCGGGGGCCTGGTGCTGGTGCGCGCCCGCGGCGTGGAGCGCTACCTGCGTTATTTTGTCGCACTGGGCGCCGGATTTCTGATGGCGACCGCGATCATCGAGATGGCGCCGGAGAGCCTGAAGATAAGCCCCCACTGGGGTCCGGTACTCATCATGGCGGGCTATTGCGCCGTGCACCTGCTTGAGCACACCATCAACGCCCATTTTCACTTCGGCGAAGAAACCCACGCCCACGAGTTTGTCTCGCGCCGCACCGGCTACTCAGTGCTGATTGGGCTGAGCGTGCATGCGCTGTTTGACGGCGTCGCGATCGGGTCGGGCTTTGTCTTGTCGAGCGGCCTTGGATGGTTGATTTTTCTGGCCATCCTGCTGCATAAAGCCCCTGAAGGTTTCACCATGGCCAGCGTCATGCTGGCCAGCGGCCGCAGCCGCTCAACGGCCTTTTACTCGGCTGTGGCGCTGGCTTGCGCAACCCTGGCAGGCGTACTGCTTATCGAACTTGTCCCAAGCTGGATTGCCGCGGGACTGCCGGTTTCAGCGGGTGTGGCCATCTACGTGGCCGCAACCGACCTGTTGCCCGAAGTGAACCGCGAGCCGGGAATCCGCATGGCGCTAGTATTCTTTGCCGGCGTGGCTGGATTCCTGCTGCTGCGGACGCTGCTGCCGGCGGTCTAGCTCAATCGCTGAACAAGCCGCCCGCATGGGTCGCCGCTTCCGGGTTCGAAAACGAATCGGATCATCGAATACTCTCAGTTCTATCAATGAGTTCTGGCGGCATGCTCGAGTACTTGTTGAATATGTACGTCCACCTGTCTGAGCACGGCAGGCGCAACGGCGCAGGCATCGGTCTCATAGGTGAGCAGGGGCATGCCTTGCTGAATGCTGAGTGGCTTGAGGATCGCCTCTGAAACCCTGAAGGGCAGACAGTTGAATGGCCCGATCAGGATGATGCCGTCGTATCCTTCGTATTCGGCGTTCAGGCTCCTGCCGACTGTTGGAGTAATCTCGCCGAAGATCTGCGGCGAAACGTGTTCAGAACTCTTCTCGAACACGGCTTCAAGATCGTTTGGCCTGGAGACCAGGAGGCCGGTCTTCGAAAAGATTTCGCGGTAGTGTTGCTCGCTTTTTCGTCCCGACTGATATCCCCACCATTGCTGCAGATACTGTTGTCCGTCAGGTTCGAGGATCCTGGTGCATGCCTTTGCCAGGGCGAAGCCTCCCGGCTTGAGGCCCCAGTGGTTCGCTGTTCCCCTCATGCCGTCGTATGTGACATAGAGAAAGAGGTCAGTCAGGTCGACGGGCTTGAGGATGATTCCGCGCGCCGCATAAAGATCGCGAACGCCGTCCATGAAGAACGGGCTGAAACGAGCGAAGAAGTCACCTGTAACAACTACTCTCGGGCAGTCCATGGGATCCCTGGTTCGCGGCAGCGCGGCTAGACTGTCGACGAACGCCGGAAGTCTCGCCGAGAACTCGTCGAGTGTTCTGGCCTCGGCCCGGAATCGCTTCCACTGCTGTTGGAATTGATCGATACTTCCCGGACTACCTGGGCTGCCAGGCCTGCCGGGGATGCCCACCACGCGCAAAACATGATCGATTTCGACGAGGATATCCGCCAGCAGAACTGCCGGCGAGAGGTTTTTCATCAAGACATTGGGCTCAAATCCCATGTAGTCGTTTTCTTTTGCGGGACTGACCATGAACACATCGGCCAATCGATGTTCGGCGATGAACCGCTCAAAGTAGCCCATGTATGCTTCGCTTACGCAGGGAGCGCCGCCACGCAGCATGTGGAAGCCGACAATTTCGCCCGGCTTGCGATCGCGATGGATTTGGAGGAGTTGCCCGATCGACAGAGGCAGCGGAAGACACTCGCGGCCGGAGGTGTGCTGCAGGCCCAGATCGAGTTGGCTGCGATCGATGGGAACCACGCTGCCGGCGTGCAAGCCCAGCCAGCCGAGAGCCATCGCGGCGGACTGCGCGTGATACTCAGAAAAGTTGAGGAAATGAAGCTTGACCCGCGGGTCGGAGAGAGCAACCCGTTCGCCATTCGAAGCGATCACCGCGCCGCCTTTAACCAGCCGGCAAGGTGTGAAGGGCTTGTCGACGCTGGGTTGAGCCGCGTGGTAATTCTCGACGATATCGAGAAAGGCCTCAAGGCGCGTCTGCACGCCGGCATCGGCGGTGTGGGCATCGACTTCGAGAATCAGGTACGGCTTCGATCCCAGCTCGGAGGCCAGCAATGCATGGGTGAATGCATCGATAGTGCAACTGAAGTTGCTGATGGCAAGGAGAAACAAATTAGGGTGCCTCTTAGCGAGCGCCGCAGCATTCAGTATCTGATTGGCGAAATGCCAGGCGGTGGGACCGGCGCCAGCCGGCACCAGGCAATCGGCCGGAATGGCAAACACGCCCATGCTGGAGAGCTTTTTGCCGACTGACTGCGAAGCCTCAGGCGTGTATGCGTTATAGCTGTGCCCAGCCAAAAGAATCGCCGGCTTGCCTGCGGCCAGTGCCTGGGCGAGGGCTTGCCGGCCCATCTCGGTCAACGCACATTCGGCTTCAGTTTGAGCGGCTACGGCCACTGCCCAGGCCTGGCTGGCCAATTCGCGTGAAACTCCCAACTCGCGCACGGCGATCTCGGTCATTGCCGCACTGGGCGCGTATCCGCCTGTGAAATCCAAAACCGGCGCAACGAAGTGCGTATCGGGGAATGCCTTGGCTAGAAAATAGGGACCGGCTTGGGTGATCGGACAAAGGTACGAATCTTTGCAGGATTCGTTTTGAGGCATGCGCGCCACCTGGGGCAGAAAGACCAGGCGCACACCGTGTTGCGCCAGATCCATCACGGCGCCGTGTGCGATCTGCGCGGGCAGACAGAAACCGGATTGCGACTTGAGATCGCCTCGCGGGTCTACGCCCGACAATACAACCTCCATGCCAAGTACCGTGAAGAAAGTCGAATAGAGGGGGAACAGGGAGTGAGTGGTGAGCGCGCGGGGAATGCCGATGCGGGTTTCCGCAATCTGGGGCTTTCCATTTGAATAACCGAAGGATTCCTCCAGGAACGATCGAGCGGCTTCAAGCGCTGGCCCAACGTCCCAATATGCAACGGCCTTCGGCTCCTGTTTTGGCGACACATCCAGGTGCCGTGGGACGCCGTAGATAACGGCTGCCCGTCGCTCCACCAGGTCGGGGGCAGGCACAACACGCGCTTTTCTCTTCCACACGCTTTCGAACAGGCTGCATCGGCCTCCGAAGGGAAACCGTCGTCCATCCACTTCAAAGCGCTCAATGCTGCAATGCATCTTGCAAGCGTGGCATGTGAATCGGCCTACGATATTCATTTGTGCGGCCGCGAGAGTCTCGAGATCGGTGGCAGAGCCCAATACGCCGGCTTTTCGATCCAGGGCGAGCAATCCTACGCCAAGGGCTCCGAGCAGCTCCGGGTTGGCCGGAATCACGATTGGCCGCCCAACGCGCTGAGCAAATGCATAAGCGACCGCGCGATTCAGGGCCACTCCACCTTGCAGCAGCACCTTGTTCCCCACCGGGCGCTGTCCCTTTACTTTGGTGAGATAGTTCTCGGCGATGGCGTACACCAGGCCGGCGAGAATGTCGTCGCGCCCCTGGCCTTGCTGTTGCGCGATGCGGATGTCGGAATTGATAAACGCGGCGCAAGTCGTCTTGAATTTCACGGGCGAGTCAGCCGCCAGCGCGATGTCGGCAATCCCGGCGACGCCGATGCCAAGATCGCTCTGCGCGCTTTCTTCGAGAAACGATCCGGTGCCTGCCGAGCAGGCGTTGTTCATGGCATAGCCGATGGGCACGCCATTGCGCAGGTAGATATACTTGGCGTCCTGGCCACCAATTTCGAAGATCGTATCCACGTCCGGGGCAAAGTGGGTTGCGCCGGCGGCATGAGCTGAAATCTCGTTGTACACCTGTTCGGTTCCCAGGCACGCGCCGACCAGTTCGCGGGCCGAGCCGGTGGCGCCAACGAGGCCCACAGGGCGGTTGCCGACTTGATCGATCAGCGCCCTGAGGCACTGACGAACCGCGGCGACGGGATCGTCGCGAGTACGCGTGTAATGCGAAGCGACTAACTCTCGCGTGCTGGCATCGAGCAGGACCGCTTTGGTGGTCGTCGAGCCTGCATCTACGCCCAGGACCATCGGCTCAAAGGGCGGCGGTCGAATGTCTGGTGCGGACATAACCTGCACCTGATCCTGAAAACGATGCAGCGGCGGAAGCGTTTCAAAGATCGGCAGCGGTGAGATGTGCGGGGATCTGTGGAGTGGATGGTCGCGCGTGAGCAGCGCACTGCCCCACGCTTCGAACCACTGGCTTTGAGGAAGCACAATCAGCTCAATGGCCGGGAGTTTTTCGCCGAGCGCCGCAACCAGTGCGCCGTTACGCGTTACGCCGCCGATTAACAGCACGCGCCGCAGCGAGGTCTGTCCTCGCTCGAGCAGCGCAACTACTTTGGCGGCCATGCTGTCGTGCAGGGTCTTCAGGATGTCAGCGGGAGTGGCTTCGTGGCGATTGAGTTTGTGAGTCACATCGGATTTGCAATGCACCGTGCAACGCGAAGCAAGCGGGACAACCTTTCCGGAAGGCGAGAGGCGGATCGCTTCGTTTATGTCGAGGCCCATACGGCCGATCAATTGAACGAAAAACTCACCGCTGCCCGCCGCGCACTTGTTGTGCGACAAAACATTGGTGACCCTGCCATCGGTGAGCGTATAGACCAGGAAGGATTCGCCGCCCAGCGATACTACTGCGTCAAATCCGCCATTTCCACGTTCGCGCACTACTTCCAGCAATGCCCGTTGGATAGCGGCAAATTCAGAAATGTGGCCGAGATGACCGGATACGCCGAAATATTCAGACCCTGCGAACTCGGGTTGCGCGATCAATTGCGCGAGAATTTCCAGCGGACGTCCCCGATGGGACATCACCCTGGCCGTTATTTTGTCACCGGTTTCGACCGCAACCACTTTGACCGTCAGTGCGCCGATGTTGATGCCAACGTAGGACACGACCGCTCGGTTCTGCGGAAGCCAGGCGAGAAAGCCCGGCGTGGAGGCGGGACCCGGAGATCGGATCGTCTCAAGTCCGCATGCGAACAACCTTACGCGCAAATGATGGAGAAAGAAAGCTGGTTTGGAGATTTAGGGGACAACCGTATTCCCGATGCCTGAATACTATCTGCGACGAACCTGCCAGGGGTGAGAACATAGGAGAGTACCGTATCTTATCGCGCCGGATTGAGCACCTGAAAATGACGCTTCAGAGGTCGAGGAACCAGCAACTTTGGAGAAGGTTCCTGATCATCCTTTGCTTCACCCTTCTCGGCTTCGCAGTAATGGGCTACCACCCTGGGCTGGAGGACGACGGCATCTATCTCGCTGCCGTCAAAGCCGACCTGAATCCGGCTCTTTATCCCCACAACTCAGACTTCTTCCGTCTCCAGTTGCAAGCCACAATCTTTGACAGCTCGATGGCCGGTTTGGTGAAGGCCACGCGCATTCCTGTGGCCTGGGCGGAACTGCTGGGCCAGCTACTGTGCATCTTCATTATTCTTTGGGCGAGTCACAGCATTGCGCGACGAATCTTCAAAACCGCCCCGGCGCAATGGTCGGCAGTGGCCATGGTGTCAGCCATGCTCACCCTGCCGGTAGCGGGAACCGCGCTATTCCTTGTCGACCAGCACCTTCATCCGCGCACAGTTGCAACAGCGCTCATTCTTTTGGCTGCGGCTAAGATTTTCGAGGGCAAGAAGAGGCCGGCGATCTTTTTGCTGGCGCTGTCGGCACTTATGCATCCCATCATGGCCGCGCTGGGGATTTCATTCTGCGTGTTTCTGGCGTTGGCAGCAATCCAGCGTGTGAATACCTGGATGGAAAAACGAGGGTCAAGCGTTCGAGGGCGCGAACCGGCGCGAGCCGGCGCCACCTTCGCGGCCGCAGCGCCGCTGGGCTGGGTCTTTACCGGGGGCAGTCCCGGGTGGCAAGAGGCGTTAAAGGCGCACAGCTACTACTTCATCTATCAGTGGGCCTGGTACGAGTGGCTGGGCGCAATCGCTCCGCTGGTGCTTTTCTGGCTGCTTTGGCGCTGGGCGCGGCGGCGCGGCGAGAAAGTTCTGGCGCAATTCGCTTTGGCCGTCTTCGCTTACGGAGTCTTTCAGCAGGCGGTTGCACTGGCGATTTTGCCGCCCCTGGGTTGGATGAGACTTACGCCACTGCAGCCCATGCGGTATCTGCACCTGGTTTACTTCGCCATGGCGCTTGTTGGCGGCGGACTGCTGGGAGAGTTTCTCTTGAAGAAGAACACTTGGCGATGGGTTGTCTACCTGGCGGTGATGAACGCCGGAATGCTGTACTGCCAGGAGGTGCAATTCCCTGCCAGCCGCCATTTGGAACTGGCGGGGCTGGCCCCGCGCAACGACTGGATTGAAGCTTTTGACTGGATCAGGCAGAACACACCGCAAGATGCTTATTTTGCTCTCGATCCACACTATCTCGATGAGCCAGGCGAGGACTATCACGGATTCAGGGCGCTGGCCGAGCGCAGCTCACTTGCCGATGCGGTTAAGGATGCGGCGGTTGTGACCCAGATCCCCAGCCTGGGTGGAGTGTGGCTTGAACAGGTAAAGGCCCAGCAAGGCTGGTCACGGTTTCAGATCGACGATTTTGAGCGGCTCAAGCAGCAGTTTGGCGTGGATTGGGTGCTGGTAAGCAATGCTGCGCCAGCCGGACTCGACTGCCGCTGGCACAATCGCAGGCTGGCGGTGTGCCGTATCCCTTAATCGCGCCGAAATCTTTTGTTCGCGGTATTTTGCACGATTGACCATTATCCGCGAGAATGATTCTGACACCTTACTGCCGTTGCGGAGCTCCCAATCATGCTTAACTTTACCCAGCGAACAATTCTCGGCTGCCTGCTCATAGCCGGCCTTGCTGCTGGGTTTATCTCGCTCACTCACAAAGTGTTATCCGCAGCCGGGTTGGCGAGAATGAGTTACGTATTCATCGCCGCAGTGGTACTGGTTGCGGCTTTGACCGCATTCTTCACTCTTAAGCCCATCCATAATCTGGCCCGCGACGCCCACCGCATCGCCCAGGGGAATCTTGAGCACAGGGTGGAATGGAGCAGTCGCGACGATTTCGGCGTGATAGCCAGCGAGTTGAACCGGATTGCAGTGCGTCTGCGTGAACTCCGCGACACCGAGGCCGGGCGGCGACAGATGGAATTCCAGCTCTCCGACGCGGTTTTGCAATCCATCTTCGAACCCATCATTGTGACGGACAGCAAGGGACACGTACTGAAAGTGAACCAGGCTGCCGCCGAGTTGCTTGGCGAGGCCGCGACCGACCGCATGGCGCTCACCACCACTCCGGGAGGAGACAAGATTTTGAGCGCCATCCGCGACGCGGTGTCGATGCAGAAGCCGGTGGCAACCGAGGACGAAGCATCGGTGCTGCCTATGCGATTTGGGAATAAGGAGCGCAGCTACCGCATGCGCACCACGCCCATGCGCGATTCGGAAGGCCGCTTGCTGGGCACCGTAACCACGCTCGAGGATGTGACCAGCCTGCAGGATACCGACCGCTTCAAAACCCAATTCATCGCGGTCGCCAGTAAGAAACTGCGGGACCCGCTGCTGCAGTTGCGCCGCGGGCTTTACGCCCTGGGGCAAGGATTCAGCGGTGAACTGCTGCCGTTGCAAGCCGAATTGGTGTCGACGGCGACCAGCGATGCCGAAAAACTCAGTGACCTGATGACCGACCTGATCGAGGTGGCGGAACTCGATACGGGCAAGCGCGTAATGAAATTCGAGCGGATCAGGCCGGCCCAGGCTCTGATTGGAGCGCGCGACCGATACTGCGAAGAGGCGGCGCAGAAACACGTCCGGATTGAGGTAGTGGCGTACGCCGACATGGCGCCGGTAAAAGCCGATCGACCCGCTCTGCGCTCTATACTCGACAATCTGCTCTCGAACGCCCTGCGCTACACCCCCGAGGATGGCGAGATACTGCTTGCCGCGGAAGAGACCAAGGACTTTGTGCAATTTACCGTGCGCGATACAGGCCGGGGCATTGAAGCTGAACGTCTGAGTTCAATCTTCGACCGGCTGAATGCTTTCAGCGATAAAGGGACGGGACTGGGCCTGGCGCTGGTGCGGCGGCTGGTTGAATCCCTGGGCGGGCGAATCGCCGTTGAAAGCCGCCTCGGGCACGGTACTACGTTTAGATTTACACTTCCGGTGGCCGCCGTTGAAGAAGTCCGCCATCCTGTCGAGGTGGGCTGAGGTATGGCCGAGATCGTCCTTGAGAAGAGCCAGGAACCCGCCAAGCTGCGCATCTACCTGGGCGCCGCGCCCGGAGTGGGCAAGACCTATCACATGCTGAATGACGCCTACCTGATGCGTCATCAGCAGAACATCGACGTGGTCATCGGCCTGGTTGAAACGCATGGACGCAAAGAGACTGAGGCGCGCATCCGCGATCTTGAGGTCATCCCCCTCAAGCCAATTCCTTACCGCGGAGTGACGCTGAAGGAAATGGATGTGGACGCAATCGTCGCGCGCCATCCGAATACGGTGGTGGTTGACGAACTGGCACACACCAATGTGCCGGGAAGCAAGAACCGGAAGCGTTACGAGGATGTGCTCGAGTTGCTCGACGCCGGCATCAACGTGATGACGGCGGTAAATATTCAGCATCTTGAAACACTCAACGACGCCGTAACCCGTTCGGCAAACACGGTTATCCGCGAGACCGTTCCTGACAGCTTTTTGAAGCGCGCCGATGAAGTAATGAACATCGACCTCACGGTGGATGAGCTGCGCACGCGCCTGAGATCGGGCAAGATTTACGCGGCGGAAAAAGTTGAGCAGTCGCTGGCCAACTTCTTCCGCAAAGGCAACCTGAACATGCTGCGCGAGTTGGCCCTGCGCGTGACTGCCGAGCAGGTAAGCAACCGGGCATCGGAGTATCGCCGCACCCAGGGACTGGAGCAGGCGCCCATCCCTGAAAAAGTAATGGTCTGCCTCAGCACGCGGCCCGGAACCGAACGCCTGCTGCGGGTTGGCGCGCGCATTGCCGGCCGCCTTTCGACCAACTGGTATGCGGTTTATGTGAGCAAGCCCGATGACAAGGGCCACAACGATCCCGAGGCCTATCACCGCCTCGAGGAATACCAGAAGATGGCGCGCGACCTGGGCGCCAAGGTGGTTTCGCTTACCGACCGGAATATCTCCGATGCGTTGATCCGCTTCGCGCAACAGGAAAACATCAGCCATGTTGTGTTCGGCCAGTCGGCCCGTTCGCGGTGGGATATCCTGTGGCGCGGCTCGGTGCTGAACCGCTTCCTTTCTGAGGTGCGCGACGTTACTGTGCAGGTGGTGCCGATGCAGAAGCCGCTGCGGCGCGGGCAGTAAGTCTCCTCCGGCGGAACCGGCTATTGCATCATTGTTCATCCCAACGGCCTGCCATCCTGAGCGCAGCGAAGGATCTGCAGCTGCTCTTCGCTCGCCGAAGCCCGCAATACTTGCGGATTGACGACAAAACGGGAGTTGGGTGGCGAATCCTAATCAAGAAGTTGATAAACAGTGAGTTCGGCCCCATTCTTAAGCCAAAGCAGATAGTCCCTCCCCTTCACCGTAGTTAGCTCTGTGTAGGGCGGATTATGCCTCATGTCAATTTCGCCGATTTCCGTATGAGTCTTGGCTGAAAACAAGACTGCAGTCAAGCGCGTAATCACCCAACCGCCGAAGATGTCGTCGTGTCCCTCTTCGTCCATGCCAATCCCAAACTGCTTATCAGGTGTAAAGTCAAGAGTTTGCGGGCAAACTTCAGCCTTTGGGACTTTGCAGACGTAGTCGGAAGATATTTCAGGAAATTGCTTAATAAATGACTTGTTGTACTCGCGCAGCGATATCGAATGCAGGTCTTGCGCACATTCATTGACTGTGACTGCTTCAGGAATTTCTCGTTCGCTGAGGTCATATGAGATGTCATAAATGCACTTTGGCCCGGCATGGAGCGAGGGTATATCAAGTTGTATAAACTCTCCTCGTTCCTTTCCTTTGGACGCACTGCTAATGCTGGATACTCGCATGCGACCTTCAGAATCCATCCCTACTTCCTGGTATTCAAGGAGATTGAAATCCGTTGTGTGAGTGAGATTAACTGCTTTGAACGCCGCAAGGTCAATGACGCTTATGATGTTGTCGGATTTGGCGTCACCTACAGCTCTGCCGTGTGACCGCTTCTGCCACCTGGCGCTTCCCGCGCATACTGCGAAAGACCCGTCAGGAGTCACAAATATTTGGGCATCCAGCTCGTCCAAGTCGTGGGCATCATGCGATGAAAAGTATCCAGGAAGTTGCAGATGGTCAATAATTGGTTTCTCTTCGCTCCAATCGCGTATTCGATATAGTTCCCACACCCCGTTGCTTCGAGGAGAAAAGTACAAGAAGTCGCCTGAAGCTGTTAGCGCATGAGCCTGTACCCCGAACTTGCTAAGGACATTGCCGAATCTCCACTGAGGCTGTTTGGGGCAAAATGTAATCTGTCTGACAAGGCGGATTTCAGCATTTGACGCAGATGCAACTAAGAAAAGAAAGGCGAGAACAAATCCGCCACGAATCCCGCTCCACAATTGCTGATATCTGAACATTGCAGAATTGTACTCCGCCGCCCGATTGACCTGATGAGTGTCCGTAGCGCACGGATGACGGGCAATCCGGACGATGCCCCGGGTGTAATTCCCGTATAACCGCCAACTCGTCAATTGCTCGTCGGTAAACATTCCGCACGCCTCCGGCGCGACGGCGGTGCCTCCGCCGCCGACTCATCTTGTGGCAGGATTCTCATATATCGGGTGGCACAGTTGCCTGCATTCGGCCACGCGCAATCCCGATTCCTCGCTGGTCATTTCCCTGCTCAAAAACCACAGAAATCTTGTGCCCCACGTTACTCCTACTCTATTATTACGGGAGCCGAACTAAATCGATAGCGCCAACCAAATTCCATACTTAAACTACCCCGGGAGGAACAAATGCGGCCAGAGCAGTGGGAGACATTCAAAAAAGCAGTGCGCCGCGAAAAACTGGATAAAGTTCCCATGGCGCTGATCATCGACAGCCCGTGGATTCCTGGATACCTGGGAATCAACCACATGGATTATTTCCTCGATCCGGAACTGTGGTTCCAGTCGAACCTGAAAATCATGGAGGAATTCAAGGACATCATTTTTGTGCCGTCATGGTGGATGGAATACGGGATGGCCGCCGAGCCGTCGGTGCTGGGCGCGAAGATCAAGTTCTGGCAGGACAATACGCCGAGCGAGTACCACACGCTGTACCGGCTTGAAGACATCGACAACTTTCCCGAATACGAAGTCGATGCCGACGCATTCGCGGGCCTCACGCTGCACCGCATCAAAATGGCCAGGCAGCGGATTCTGGATGCGGGTTACATTTTGCCCATGGTGACTTCGCGCGGGCCGTTGTGCACAGCCGGATTCGTTCGCGGCACAACGGAATTCATGATCGACCTGGTTGAGAATCCCGAGGGCGCGCACAAGCTCATCGATCTGTGCACACGGGTGGTGATCGACTGGCTGAAGGCGCAGCACAAGGTGATGGGCGATACGGTCGAGGGCATCTTCGTGCTCGACGACATTGTGGGGTTCATCAACGAAGATTACTACCTGGAATTTGCGCATCCGTATCTGAAACGAATCTGCGACGCCTTCCCGAAGGACTGGGTGAAGCTCTATCACAACGACGCAGAAGTGGACGCTTGCCTCGATCATTTGCCCGACACCGGCTTCAACGCGCTGAACTGGGGCAAGCAGAGGCACATTACCGAAGTGAAGCGGCGCGTGGGCGACCGCATGTGCCTGATGGGCAATGTGAACCCGCTCGAAATTGGCGTACGCGGAACTCCCGATGAAGTGAAGGACGAGACGCTGGAAGTGCTGGAAGGTTCGGGAGGCGAAGGAATCATTCTCTCGGTGGGCGGAGGCACCAGCCCGGGAATGCCGCGCGAGAATATCCTCGCCATGCTTGAAGCGCTGGATGAATACAACGCGAAACGCGCCGCGAATTTAGCTACTGGTACGGTAGCGACATAAGCTTGGTCTCCCCGGTCCCCAAACGCGAGAGACCGGGGGCGCCCAGCGTAGTTGATTGAAAGGTCCACCCAGGAGAGCCTGATGCCCGATTATGCGCTTATGAATCAGTACCTGTACGAGGGCAACGCCAACGAGGTTGAGCGCCTGACGAAGGAAGCTCTCGCCGAAGGGCGAACCGCGCAGGAGGTGCTGAACGATGGGCTGATCGCGGGCATGAGCGTGGTGGGCGAGGATTTCAAGCACAATATTCTGTATGTTCCCGAAGTGCTGATTGCGGCGCGCGCGATGAAGGCCGGAATGGCGGTACTGAAGCCGCTGCTGACTGCGAAGGATAGCGTGACCAGGCCCAAGGGCGTGTTGCTGATGGGCACGGTGCGCGGCGACCTGCACGATATCGGTAAGAATCTCGTTGGCATGATGGCCGAAGGCGCGGGATTTGAGCTACACGATATTGGCGTAGACCAGAGCGTGGAGAAATTCATGGCCGCAGCGGAAAAATGCAAGCCGACCATCATCGGCATGAGCGCGCTGCTGACCACGACCATGATGTACATGAAGACCGTAATCGACGGATTCAACGCGGCGGGACTCACGCACATCAAGATGGCGGTGGGCGGAGCACCGATCAGCCAGATGTTTGCCGATGAGATCGGCGCGGATGGCTACGGAGCCAATGCTTCAGCCGCGGTGGATTTGTTTTTGCGGCTCGCGGAACAGTCATAACCGGCAGGTAATTGAGTGGCGATATACAAGATTCTTTACTGGCAGGAGATCCCCACCCAGATCAAGGTGGAGGACGATGAAGACGACCTGACCGTGATGCTGGACGACCGGTTCATGAAGCTGATCGACATTCTTGCCGCCAAGCGCGGCCTGCAAGACGCAGACGACTACCTTGCGCAATGGAAGTGGAGCGAGGAAGAAGATCGCGAGGGATCGGCGCACGAAGTAGCCGAGGCCGTAAAGGCTGAACTCGAATCGAGAGTCTGGTAGGAGTTCTCCGCGGATGGCCGTTACTCTCACGATCAACGGAAAGAACGTCGCGGCCGGCAGCGGATTGTCGCTGTTTGACCAGGCTGAATCTCTTGGCATCGACGTGCCCACCTCGTGCCGCAAGCAAGGCAAATGCAAAGAGTGCATGGTTGAGATTGTCGAAGGCATGGATTGCCTTTCGCCGTTTGCCGAACCGGAGCGCCATCTGAAGGGTAAGTTCAGGCTCTCGTGCCAGACGTATGTGACTGGCGAGAACGGCCGTGTCCGCTGCCACACCATGCGCCGTGGCCACATGCGCATTGAGAGCGGAGCAGAGGGACTGCCCGTAACAGGTGATGGATTCGAGCTCGATCCCGCAGTGACGCGCGACGGTGACCGCATTCTGATCGATGGCGTTGAGATCGATCGCTCGAACGGGCCGATCCACGGAATTGCGATGGACCTGGGCACGACGACCGTGGTGCTGCGGCTCATCGATCTTGAGAGCGGGCGGATCATCGCAGACACTTCGTTTGAAAACCCGCAGCGATTCGGCGGCTCTGAAGTCATGTCGCGCATTTCGTATGACACGGACCATCCGGGCCGGCTGTTGATGCGGACCATCGCCGGATATTTGAGTCACGCAATTGAAAAGTTCCCAGTAGATCCGAGGAGCATCTACGAGATGGTGGTGGTGGGCAACTCCACCATGCGCGACCTGTTTTTCTGGCAGAGCGTGTATTCGATCGGGCAGAGCCCGTACCAGTCGATTACCGAGATCGAGATGGCCGAAGGCAAGCGCGCATCGACGAGCCTCACGCAGACGGGCCAGCACAGCCTGTTGCCGATTCACCCGGGCGCGCGCGTGTACGGCGCGCCTATTATCAGCGGGCACGTGGGCGCCGATGCTGCGGCGGGCATGCTGGCGACCGGCCTGGCCCATGAGAATCGCAAGATCGCGATCATGGACATCGGAACGAATACCGAACTGATTGTGGGCAACAAGGATCGCATTCTCGCGGCTTCGTGTCCGGCAGGGCCGGCGTTTGAAGGCGGCGCAATCGCCTGCGGAATGCCCGCGCTCGATGGCGCGATTGAAGCGGTTCGCATCGATGACGAAGGCGAATTCAAGCTGGGCGTAATTGGCGATGTCAAGCCCGAAGGCATTTGCGGATCGGGGCTTATCGATGCACTGAGCGAATTATTGCGGACAGATCGGATGAACGAGCGCGGCCGATTCGAAGACGATTTGCATCGCATCGACATATACAAGGGCGAAGAGCAAAGCGTGTATCTTCTCGAAAGCGATGTGAACGAGCTGGCCCAGGCCAAGGGCGCGAATGTAGCGGGATTGCACGCGGTCTTTTCTACTTATGGAATTGATTTTGACGAGATCGATGTTTTTTATCTTGCCGGCGGATTTGGCCGTCACATCAATGTTGACGCCGCAAAGCGAATCGGGCTGGTGCCAAACTTGCCGGAAGAAAAGATTGTGCGCGCAGGCAATACAGCGATCGAGGGCGCAACCATCGCGCTACTCTCGATGAAGAAGCGGCAGGAGCTGGAGCAACTGGTGAAACGGGTCGAGCATTGCCGTCTTGAAACTCATCCGCACTTCTTTGAGTTTTTCGTTGAGGGTTGCCAATTCAAGGTTGTGGAGCCGATCCCATGCGAGAGGTGATGGATACGATCGAGCTGGCCGAGAAAATCTCCAAAGTCGATGTGCTCGATGAGGAGTACGCGCGCTTGCTCGGGTATCCGCGAGGCTTTGTTTGGGAGGGTCGCGCACGTGAACTGGCCGAGTGGGCGCGCGAATGGTATGCGCAGCACGGACGGCCATGGATCTACGCCCGGCAGGCAGAAAGCTTCGAAATCAGCGGAAACATTATCAACGTCGATGGAGTGCAATTCACCAGCAGCCGGCTGCAGGCACCGCTGGAGCAAGCTGGCGCACACTCCGTCATCCTGGTGGCGGTGGGCGCGGGCCCTGAAGCTGAAGAAGAAGCTCGGCGGCGCTGGGCCGACGAAAAACCAGATGAGTATTTCTTCCTGGAGGTGTATGCATCGGCAGTAGTAGAGCGCCTGGCAACAACGGTGGGCGCCCGATTGTGCGATTGGGCCGAGCAGCGCGGGATGGCTGTTTTGCCGCACTACAGTCCGGGATACTCAGAATGGGACATTGCCGAGCAGCCGCGATTACTGGAGTTATTGAAGCAGACACGAAGCGTGCAATTCCCTTCCCCGGTCGAGGTGTTTGATACGGGGATGCTGCAACCCAAAAAGACCCTGCTCGCGGTATGCGGGTTGACCGCACATAAAGACCGGCTGGAGCGGCTCACCAGCTTGGTTCCCTGCGAGAGGTGTTCGTTCGGGCCGTGCCAGTACCGCCGCGCACCATTCCGCCGCAGCCCGCGGCCGGCGGGCGAAGTGGTTACGACGCGTTCCTCAGTGCTGAATCACAATGCGGCCTACAGTGTGAATCGCAAGGCGCTGGAGCGCTGGACGAAAGAGCGGCTCCAATTGCGCGTGAATGACGACGGCACTGTGGATGCAGAGTTTCGCTATGACGGCACCACCTGCACCAACATGGGCCGGCCGCTGACATTTTTGTACAACGTGCAACTGGGTACCAGCACCGAGGGCTACCCGATCAGAATGCAGCAATGCGCTCCGGCGCCGGGCGACGAGGGGCATAAGCTGATGTGCAAGTTCACCGAGAATGAAGACGCGTTGATGGGAGCGATTGACGGCGAGAAGCCTCTGGCGGGTGAGAAACTTGATGCGGTGCTTGCCTGGCGGCGAATGCCTTCCGCTGCCGGTTGCTATTGCGAATCCACAAGCCGCGAGCACAAATGGGGACTGGTGTTCGAAACTATCCACTATGCTTTAGTGCAGAAAGAAAGAGAGCTTGAATGACGACCAAAGCACTTCTTCAAGATGTGATCAGGCAGCGAACACTGCTTGGCGACGGAGCCATGGGCACGCAACTTATGCTGGCAGGGCTGGAACAGGGCAACTGCGGCGAGGAGTGGAATCTCGCCCATCCGGAGCGTGTGCTGGCCATCCAGCGGCGCTACGTCGAGGCCGGCTCCGATTGCCTGATTACGAATACCTTCGGTGGATCGCGGATCATGCTGAACCGGCATGGACATGCCGATCACGTGGTTGCGATCAACAAAGCCGGTGTGGCGATTGCGCGCGAGGCCTTTGGCGAAAAGAGTGGGTACGTGCTGGGCGACATCGGCCCATTCGGAGGGTTGCTGGCTCCTTTTGGAGACTTCACCGAGGAGCAGGTACGGGACGCGTTTGACGAGCAGGCGGCAGCACTGGTTGAAGGCGGCGCGGACGCGATTATTGTTGAGACGCAGACCTCGCTCGAGGAATTGCAGATTGGAATCGAGGCAGCCAAGAAGGCTGGCGCGCCCTGCATCATCGGCTCGATGGCATACGACGTTACGCTGGATGGTTCGACGTTCAGAACCATGATGGGTGTCAATCCGGAGCGCGCGGCAAAGTTTATGGAGGAGCACGGCGCGCACATTGTGGCGCTGAACTGTGGCACCGGGATGGAGATGGAACGTGCCCTGCAGGCAGTGAAGCGCTACAAAAGTGTGACCAGCCTGCCGGTGATGGTGCAGCCCAATGCGGGCAAACCGCGCCTTGTGAACATGAAGATTCTGTACGATGAATCGTCGGAGCAGATGGTAAAAGGCGTAGTGCCGCTGCTTGAGGCAGGCGCGAATATTATCGGGGCCTGCTGCGGAAGCACTCCCGATCACATCCGCGCGTTTAGAACGGCGATGGATGAATACTTTGAATCAAAAGGCAGCATAGCCCAGGGAGCGGCGCATGAAAGTTAAACTCTGCGATCTGAATCCGGAAATGGAAGAGAAGCTTCCGGCGCGCACTGATGACAAGTCGGGCATCGGCGTGCACTATGTTGACGCCTACATCAAGCCGATGAATGTGAAGCTCGAGGACGGCACCGCTGTTCGTTGCAAGCGCCGCGGGCTCAAAGTCACGCTTTCGGCCGGCGGCAAAAAAGGCGAAGGATTGATGCGCCGGTTGAGCGTGAGCCCCGATCCGGTGGTGATGCTTGATGCCGCGCTACAGGAGGCGGCTAAGGCGGCAGGAGTTGAGCTGACTGTCGAGTCGGGCGCGATTTACATCGCGCTGTAAGAGTGGTGGGATTCAGAAGAGTTCTTCTTGAGTTGAAAAGAACCATCCCTGAGGGGCTAAAGTCCATACAGTTTATTGAGATCGGTTTCGGCACGACTGAAGTCGTGCCCTTTCAAAGCCATACATTCACGCACGTTAATGAAAGTCGTGCGAGCGCACTTCGACTCCCGCACTCGCAAGCGGCGTCAGCCGCGCTGCTTTCACATGAATCACTCCGTCCTGATTCTGTAATGCACCTTCCACCAGCAGAAATTTGCTGCGCGTAACCACCAGGCGGTTGCGCTCGTAAACATCGGGAGTCACGATCACGTTGGCGATGCCGGTCTCGTCTTCCATCGAGAGAAAGATGAATCCCTTCGCAGTTCCCGGCCGCTGTCGTGCGATCACGCACCCGGCCGCGCGCACAAACACGCCGTCGCGGCAATTGCGCAGATCGTGCGACGACAAGATGCCTTGCGCGCGGAGTTCGGCGCGACGGTAGTGCATGGGATGCCTGCCGAACGTCAGCCCGGTGCCTGAATAATCGGCGACCAGGCGCTCCTCAACAGTCATCTGTGCCAGCGGCAGGCTTCGATCCTCTTCGCGCAATCCGCTGCACTGCTGGCTCAATAGTGGCCCCTCTGGCCTGCCCGCCCACTCAACCTGCCACAACGCGTCTCGCCGGTGGGCCACATCGTCAATGCGATTCAGCGCGCCGATCCGCGCCAGCAGCGTCAGTTCCCTGCGGTTGAGCTCGGGCACTCGCTGCGCAAGGTCGCCGGCTGAACGAAACTCGCGAACCTGACGCGCCGCAATCAATGCATCCGCAGCCTGCTTGCGCAGACCCTTGGCGTAACCCAGCCCCAGCCGCATGGCCAACATGCCATCGGGTTCATGCTCCACCGTGCACTCCCACTCCGACACCTGGATGTCGATGGGCTTCACACGCAGGCCGTGCCGCTGCGCATCTTTCACCAGCACCGCCGGCGAATAAAAACCCATGGGCTGATTGTTGAGGATGGCGCAAGTAAATGCGGCCAGGTACTTCACCTTGAAGTACGCCGACGCATATGCAATCAGCGCAAAGCTCGCCGCATGCGATTCTGGAAATCCATACAGCGCAAACGAGCTGATGTTCTGCACAATCGTATCCTGCGTCTTGGTGTCGATGCCATTGGCCGACATGCCGGTACGCAGTTTCGATTCCAGGTTCTTCATTCGCTCCCAGGAGCGGCGCATCCCAACTGCGCGCCGTAACTCTTCGGCCTCGGAACCCGAAAAATTGGCAACCGTCATGGCAATGCGCAGCAACTGTTCCTGAAACAGCGGCACGCCCAGCGTGCGTTTTAAAACCGGCTCGAGCGACGGATGCGGATAGGTGACCGGCTCTCGCTTCTGACGCCGCCGCATATATGGATGCATCATCTGCCCCACAATCGGCCCAGGGCGAATGATGGCCACCTGCACTACGAGATCGTAGAAGCGCTCAGGGTTGTTGCGCGGCAGCGATGCCATCTGCGCGCGGCTCTCAATTTGAAACATGCCAACCGTATCTGCCTTCTGCACTACGCGATAGATTTCGTCGTCTTCAGGCAATTGCGCCAGATCAACACGTTCGCCGTAGTGCGCGGGAATAAGTTCCAGGCAATCCTTGAGCACGGCCATCATGCCCAGGCCCAGCAGGTCAACTTTTATGATGCCAAGATCCGCGCAGTCCTCCTTGTCCCATTGCACCACCGTGCGCCCGGGCATCGAGGCACGCTCCAGCGGAACGACGTGATTGAGTTGGCCCTGGCAGATGACCATGCCGCCCGAGTGTTGCCCAAGATGCCGCGGCAGATCCTGAATCCGCATGCTCAGCTCAAGATATTTGGCGATGCGCGGATGCCGGATGTCGAAGCCCGCGTGCTGAAACGAGTGCGCCATCGTATCGTTGGTGCCGCGCCACTCCCACTGGCTCACCAGGCCGGAGAGACGGCCGAGAGTGTCTTCATTAAAGCCCAGCGCCTTGCCCACTTCGCGCGCCGCGGACTTGCCGCGATAGCAGATTACGTTGGCCGTCATGGCCGCGCCCAGCTCGCCATAGCGCTGGTACACGTACTGGATCGCCTGCTCGCGCTGCGCTTCTGAAGGCAGATCGAGATCGATGTCTGGCCACTCGCCCCGGCTCTCGCTTAGAAAGCGCTCGAACAGCAGCTCCATGCCGACGGGATCGATGGCCGTGATCTCAAGCGCGTAGCACACTGCCGAGTTGGCTGCGCTGCCGCGGCCCTGCACCAGGATGCTATTGCGTTTGCAAAACTGAATGATGTCCCAGACGATGAGGAAGTAACCTTCGAAGCCAAGCTTCGCAATCAGCAGCAGCTCATGCTCAACCTGCTTCTTCGCGCGTTCCATCAACCCACGATCGTTCTTGGGCCCGTAGCGCCGGTCAACCCCCTCATAAACGCGCTTGCGCAGAAAACTTACCATCGTCTCTCCCTCGGGTACTGGATAGCGCGGGAACTCGTAGCCCAGATCGCTCAGCTCGAAGTTGAGCCGCGATGAAAGCTCGATGGTGTTTTCTACTGCACCGGGTACGTCGCGAAAGAGGGCGGTCATCTCGCGCGCCGTGCGCAGATGCCTCTCGCTGTTCACTGCCAGCAACCGCCCTGCGCGGTCCAGCTCAGTATGATTGCGAATGGCGGTAAACAGATCGAGAATTTCGCGGTCGTATGCGGTCGCATAACGAACTCCATTGGTGGCTACGACCGGCAGATTGAGAGAGCGTGCGATGCTGATCGCGGCCTGATTTCTCCATTCCTCTTCGCGTTCGCAATGGCGCTGCAGCTCTACATAGACATTGTTGCGGCCGAAGATGCGCGTGAGCTGCTCAACCACATCGCGTCCTGCACCTTCTCCACCGTGCATCAATGCTGCGGCGAGCGGGCCCTCGTCACCGCCCGTCAAGCACACAAGCCCTGCCGCATACTGTTCAAGATCGTCTAAGTTTGCCGCGCCCTCCTGCTTGTTTGCTTCGCGCATCTTGAACTGCGTGATGAGCTGGCAGAGATTCTGATATCCAGCGCGCGATTCTGCGAGCAAGGGAATGCGCGCAGGCTCGGGCTTCGACTGGTGCGGCAACCACACAGGAGGCGCGAGTCGCGGCCCGAATGAGGAGACAGCGATTGCCGCTCCTATATGCGCACGAACACCCGAGCGCTTGCCACTGGTATGAAACCGCGCAGCGCCGTAGAGGCCGTTGCGATCGGCGATGGCGATGGCAGGCATCTCAAGCTCGGCGGCGCGCTCAATCAGCGCTTCAGGCGATGAGCCGGCTTCAAGAAAGCTGAAGGCGCTGGCAGCGTGCAGCTCGATATACCGCTCAGTCATACAGCGCCGCCACCTGCCAGGCGCCGTGCATCAGGTCGCGCACCACGCAACAGCACAACAGCGCTCCTGCTTCAGCGTGCGCTTCAGGTCGCGCTTCAATTTGCGCTACAAGGTCCCACTGCTCGTGGCCCCACAGCGTCTGCTGCCACCAGTCACCCCCGGCGAGCCATGGACCGTAGGCGCGCTCGACTGTGTAACGCTGACCGCGAAAGCTGAATCGCACCGGCCGCCTGGCTTCGAGCGTAACGGTTATATTCTCTGCCGGGCGCAGTTGCCGCACCGCGCCGCGCAGATGCCCTGGCGCTGCAGTTTCTGCATCGTCCGCCGGCACAGCAAAGCTCTCCATTCTGAATCCATCGGGCGCATGCGTATCCAAAAGCAACGCGCGCCCCACATTCTCTTCGCCCACAATGGCGCGGATGCGCGCCAGCGTTACGTCGAGCCGCGAGGCCTCAGGCAGTTGCGGCGAAAACAATCCGAGCTGCACCTTGCTGGTCGCTCCCGGCTCCGCGTCGAGCGCGACAGTGAGCACGGCAGCCGGCGGCGGATGCGCCTCAAGATCGAGATGCAGCAGCTTGATCCAGAGCTGTTTGTCATTGGCCGGCAAGGCAGGCCGCACGGTGCGCGCGTGCGTTCGGCCGCCGTCAAGCTGCAATGTGACTGTGACCGCTGCCAGCGCAACGATGCGCGCTTTGGCCCGCACAATCAACTGCTCAAGCATCGCGCCGATAACAAACAGCAGCGAGTCGAGCAGTTCGACGGGTGAATCCAGCTCCACGCGCTCTGCCAGCGTGAACTGCGGCTCGACTGGCTGAAAGAGATGCGGCAACTCGCCGCGCGCGCGCTGGCGTAGTTGCTTCCCTGCCTGCCCCATGCGCGCAACCAGATCCTTTTCAGGCAGTGCGGCAAGCATGCCCAGCATGCGGATGCCCCACAGCATAAATGTCTCGGCCTGTTCTTCATCGAGATCGAGGACGGCGAGCGGCAGGTCGCCAAGCGCTGCCGCCTCCTCGCCGGCGGCAACAACCTGCACCGGGTCGCGCCGCGACAAACCTTTGGCAAGCGCGATAGCCGCGTGAAAGTTGCTGCTCACTGCAATCATGGCGTCAATGCCGAGCGCGCGGACCCGAGCCAGCAGATTGTGGACCAGCGCGAGCGGCGGTCCAAACAGCAGGCTGGTTCCCGCAATATCGATGACGCATTGGAATGTACTGCCTGCGCTCAACAATTCAACGCGCGGAGAAAAGCAGCCCGCGCATTCAAGCAGCGCAGTCTTCGCCGTATCCTCTTCCGCACACGAGCGCGTAAACACTGTAACCGCGGGAAAAGTAGCCACCTCGACCTTGGTCATGCCGTGCTCAACGCCCAGTTCGCGCGCCTTGCGATTGACCGCACAAACCATCTGCAACGGCGGATCGCCATCCATTACCACGCAGGCCTGCTCTCTCAAGCCAGAACGCAGGCGCAACAACGCCTGCGCAGGAAACTCGGTTGCGTAGAGGCATGCATAGAGTTCCACTGGCGCCGTCATCGCACACCTGCCCATGCCGCGCGGCTCTGCCAGCTTGCTACGTTTGCTCGCTGCACAGGCTTGCGCAGCGGAACAACATTATCCTGCGCGCCGGTAAACCGCCGCCGCGCCACTTCAACGCTGTGCGACATGCCTGTGAACACGGTGGGCACATCGCGCAGAGCATCGCCGGGTTCAAGCTTCAGCGTCAGTTCCGCGCTGCTCTTTGCGCAGCCATATTGCGCCAGCAGCAGAAGACTCGCCTGCGTACTCTCTGCCGCCGCCCGGTAGCGAAACCATGTGGCCAGAGGGATGCGCGAGGCAAACTCCGGCGCCAGGCTACCAAGGTCGAGCACGATGACGCTGAATCCGCCGCCTTGCAGCAGCAGGTCGGCCGCGCGCAGCGCCTGGTCAAGCCGCTCCCACGGCTTACCCGCCTGTTCGCGCAGTCCAGTCTTTACATACCGCTGATAACCACTGCTTTGAGGGGGGACGGCTGGGTCCCCGCTGGGTCGTGTGCAAATTGAGTCAGGAGTGTTTTGAAAGGGCACGAATTCATTCGTGCCAATACTGCCACCAAAATCAGAAGAGGCTTTAAGCGGTTGCGAAAAAATTCGCGTTTGGGGGCTTTGTAACAAGGGCACGGCTTTAGCCGGGCCAACAGAGCCCATTGAATGGGTCGGGGCTTTACAGGCTGCGGAAAAACTCAATTCCGATGCCGTTTTGAAAGGGCACGGATTTATCCGTGCCGATAAGTCCAATGGAAACGGCCCGGCTTTAGCCGCCGAGGGATGGATTTCTTCGCAACCAGACAGAGCTCCGAGTTTTTCCGCAGCCTCTTTAGCCCCTGAGGGATGACTTTTCTGCGCGCTCACACCAAGAATCGATCCATCGCGCCTCAGCGGCTCGGCACAGCGTGGTGCAACATTCGGTTGCCATGTGGTCTCGGGTTGCAGCAGTCCGCTCACCGCCTGCGCCATCCCCTTCACCTCGCGCCGCGGATGCCCTCCGCACCCTCCTCCGTGCAGCCCCTTGATTGCCGGCTTGGGGACGAGATATTGCTGAGGCAAACTGAACCTCTGCCCTGCCTGCGCCGCTACTGTTTTTCGCACTCCGCATCGCACCCAAAGCAGCCTCCTCAGGTCGACGCCGGCCGCTGCAGTCGAAGCTGGATCGAGTGCGTCCGACACATCGAGCCACGCGCACACCCTCCCGGCCTGGGTCATTCCGGCCACAAAGGCCAATGCAACCGAGGTCCGTCCCGAGCATTCCGGGCCAATCAACTCGGTAATCGCGCCCACCGGCAAGCCGCCATGCAGCGCCTCATCCAACTCTGCAATTCCGGTAGCCGCAACCGGCCGCACCATTCTGGCTGTCGGAGTAAGCGCAGCCGGGATCCTGGCGGCGAGTGCCGATTCAACCTGCAGCCGGATTGCGGAGGCGGAGGGCATGGCAACTACTTTCGCCTTATATTCGCCTTTTTAGTTACAGCCTGCAAGTCCCCTTGCACCAATACAAGTGCAAACTAACCGTAAATAATTGAATATTTTGCGTTTATTTTCCGCTCGGAAGATTTGCCGGTCACTCTGTTTCACTATTCAACTGCCCAACTGTTTCTCTAGACTTGCAATCATGTGCGGACGATATGGGCGGCGGGCCGACAAGCAGCGGATTGCGGAGTGGTTTCGCACCCACAATACCGACGTATTCGACGAAGAATACTACGAGACCAACGAGCGATCGTTCACGCCCTGGCACGACATTCGCCCGCAGAGTACGCAGCCGGTGGTTCGCCACGACCGCGAAACCGGCGAGCGCGTGCTGGCGCTCATGAAATGGGGACTGGTTCCCTACTGGTCGCAAACGCCCAAGGTCAACTTCAGTTCCATCAATGCAAGGTCAGACAAACTCACCTCGAGTGGCGCATGGCGCGAACCATGGAAACATCGGCGCTGCCTGATCCCGGCCAACGTCTTCTACGAGTGGGAGCCGCTCACCAAAGAAGAGGAGAAAAAGAAGGTGAGAAAGCCGTGGGCCGTTTCGTTGCCTGATGAGCGCCTGTTTGCGTTTGGCGGCATATGGGACCGCTGGAAGGGCAAGGACGAAACCCACAACGAGATCGTCTTTGAGAGCTTCAGCATCATCACCACCGACCCCAACGAACTGCTGGAGCCGTTCCACAACCGCTGCCCGCTCATCATCGAGCCCAAAGATTATGAGCGCTGGCTTGCGCCGGTCGAGCCGTCGCATCTTCCCATTGACCTGGTGCGGACCTGGCCTGCCGATGAGATGAAAGCCTGGCGCGTTAACCCCGACTTGAAAAGCGCTGCACAACCGGCTGCGCAACAAACACAATTATTCGGGGACGAGACCGCTCCACAAGCAAAATAGTTATGTTGCGAGAGGCGCTGTGAAGGGCTTCGCCAGCGCGGGCCCTGCCGCCAGTTGGATTTTTATGCAATGCAGAGCGCGGTATGGTGACCCCGGGAAGACTCGAACTTCCGACACGCAGTTTAGGAAACTGCTGCTCTATCCACCTGAGCTACGGGGCCACTTTTACAATCAATAGCTTACACGTTTCGCTTCACCCACCAACCGCACAGGTTCTATTCAAATTCAGGCCCGCCATGAACGCGGTGAATGCCTGAATGGAAGCGAGACAGGCTATCACAACAAGATACCAGCGTGGGTTCATTCATCGCGAGAAGAGAGCATTCGGGCATCGGCATTCGCCCTGGTGACGGCCCGCGCCCATCCCTCCGAGCTACTGGCAGAGTCCGGTACCCCTTCAATGCCAAATACGATTACGGCACTGCCCTGCACTCAGAAATTCACCTTGCGGTTGGGGAACCACGTGATCTGAATATCGGTGGTGGTTACGGTCTGCTGGCCGGTCAAATAAATGGGCGCCGTCCAGTGCTCCATGGTGAAGTTGCCATTAATCTCAATGTCCTTGCCTATGCGCTTCACCACCTGGAAGCCCACGTCGTTCAGCGTAGTGCCGCCGTTTTCGAGGCAGGGGGCCTTTACCGTGCACGGAACGGGGCTGGTTACGTTTGCCACACTTGTTGAGCCGGGGATGAAATCCTTGGCGGCTTTCTGGTTGCGCGCGTTCACCTGGATCCACTCGTTACCGCTCAGGTGAAAAGTCAACCACGCCTGACCTCCCATGTCTTCGCGCCCGATCCAATCGCCGAAGAGTTGGCCCTGGTTGGTATAGCCCTGGCGTTGAATTGTTTCGTAGTACATAAAGTGGCCATATTCCCGCATCGCAACGGTCGAAGACACCGGGTCAGTGGTTGCCGCTTCGACGCGCAGGTCGAGTTTGGGAACCAAGGGAAAATGCGAGAGATAGATGCCGGGTCGCATCGCGGCGCGGCGAGGCGCGTCGATTGGCGATATGTCGTCGTGCACCTCAGAGTCGGTATACACTGTGAGCCATTTGCGAAGGTAAGGCAGCCGGTAGGAAAAGTCGAAAGCGCCGAAACGCGCGCCAGGATCGTCGCGGCCGCACTTGTTGCCCGGGCAACTGCCGGCCGTCACGCTGAAGAAGGTTCTGAAAAAGTCTCCGAATGTGACCGGCGAATGGCCTTCGCCGCCCCAGATCACGGTTCGCTCGAAGCCGAATTCCAGGTCGCGGGTCGGCCTGAAACTGAGCTTCTCCACGTGAACCCAGGGATCGCCGGCATTGATTACATTAGCGAGCTTGTCGGACGGCGCAGCCTCGTAGGCCGCGTTCGGCATGTAGTTGTGGCCGCGCAACGCGCCCACCAGAAATTCGTACCGGAAGGGACCGCTAAGCCGGGAGAGCCCGGGAACGTGGAGCGGCTCGACGCGGTTAATCTCAAAGCCATAAATATTTTGAGCGTTGTTGGAATAGGCCATGCTGGCGCCCTGGGCCGGTCCCAGCCATTGGTCCTGCTTGCCGAAGGAAATAACGTGGTTGAGCACCTGGCCCGAAACGTAAGCTTCAAGGAATCGCCCGTCAGCGGCCGAGGCGATCGGGCCGGCGGGGATGGTGGCCTGATTGTAGGGCAACCCGTTGGCTGGATTGAGGTAGAGGACCTGGTCGACTGTGGAAAGCCCCTGGGCCAGGGCGGGCGAATATCCGGTGGCTGAAGGCGCGCCTTGGAATTCGCCGCGAACGTAGAGAGCGAAGCGCCCGGCCGTGATGAATCCGCTGGCGCCCGTGTACTCGTTGAATCCACCTTCGAATGGGCGGCCATAGTCGTTCACAATGGTGGAACCCAGGTGATAGCTGTCTCGCAGCGGCGTGCCGGAAATGCTTCGAACCCTGGTATAAGCCGATTCGATGCGGGTGTGTCCCTGTCGGGCGAGGCAGGGGCCGCTGGTGTCGGCGTTGAGAAATTGATCCACGGCCTCGTAAATGTCCTCGGCTTCGCCGGCCCCGGTCTCCTTATCGTCTTCGGCGTCCTGAATCCCCACGCTGGCCTGTTCAAGCATGTGTTCCACGCTGGCGCGCGTCCAGGGGCGCAGATTGATATTGATGTCGTCGACGTAACCCAGCGAATAAAGGCGCAGCATGGCCGGATAAATCCAGCTATCGACGGGGATATAGGGTGAGCCGAGTTCGGCTGGGGCACAAACGGGCGCGGGGCGGCTTGGATCGCCGGGCACTTGGCCGGAAGCGTTGGATGCTTCAGGCTGCTCCGACTGGAGCGACGTCGCGCTAACAATAAACAGGGCCGCAACCAGGATCGTGCAGGGGATGGCCAATGCCAAATTGAGACGCTTGCCCAAATTCATACCCTCACTCTATCACTTTGACTGTATTGACCATGGGGGTGAAACGACCAGCAAGCAGGCGGATATCGACGTAAACACTATGAACGGCATGAGGTGGTCAATTCTGATCAGATTTCTGCGCTCAGAACCCTCGATACTGTTCTGGTTGCGCTCTGCTTACGGCTAATGTCTCTAGGTTTTGCCTGGACGAGGCGGCGTCCTTGCCAGCTTGCCGTGCGGAACACCTTCGGCAGAGGCTGGGTGACGAGATTCGATGAAGCAAACATCCCGATCCGTTGTTCAAGTAAGACCGGGCTCTGGCAGCCTGCCTGCCTTCTTGCCCGCGGCTTTAGCGCGCCGGCACAACAAACCGCAGGTGCGCATCGGTAAAGAGGCATTTCTGCTTGAAGCGATCCGCTGACAACCGAAGAGGTGCGGTCAGAAAGAATCTCTGGCGCGATTAAGCGGCCCAATCACGCCATGGCATCCGCATCTACCGGGTCGAATATCGGAAGTTTTTTAACACTAAGCAATGAATGGATGGCGAAACAATGACAGCAACATCTCAAACGACCACCTTTACTCCGCTTCACGACCGCATCCTGGTTCGCCGTGTCGAAGAAGGCGAGACGATCCGTGGAGGCATCATCATCCCCGACAGCGCCAAGGAAAAACCGCAGGAAGGCGAAGCCATCGCAGTTGGAAAAGGCAAGTCCAACGATGAAGGCAAGGTCTTCCCACTGGACGTCAAGGCCGGCGACCGCATTCTCTTCGGCAAGTATGCCGGCACCGAAATCAAGATCGACGGCGAAGAGTTCTTGATTATGCGGGAAGAAGAAGTTCTGGGAATCGTGAAGAAGTAGAGATGCAGCTTTTAGCTACTAGCTTCTAGCTCCTAGCTACTTGCTACTCGCTACAAGCTTGCCACGGCGACCAACCGAAATCGATCGAAGCAGCACAGGCTCAGCTAAGAGCTAACGGCTAAAAGCTAACAGCTATCAGGAGAAGAGAAATGGCAAAACAGATTTTGCACGGTGAAGATTCCCGGAAGGCGATTCTGCGCGGCGTGAACACGCTGGCGGACGCAGTGAAGGCGACCCTCGGACCGAAGGGCCGGAACGTTGTAATCGAGAAGAAATTCGGTTCGCCCACCATCACCAAGGATGGGGTGACGGTAGCCAAGGAGATCGAACTAAAGGATCCGATGGAAAACGTCGGCGCCCAACTGGTAAGGGAAGTCGCGTCCAAGACCAGCGACGTGGCCGGCGACGGCACCACGACTGCGACCGTCCTGGCCCAGGCCATCTTCCGCGAAGGTGTGCGGACGGTGGCGGCTGGCGCCAACCCGATGGCACTGAGGCGCGGCATCGAAAAAGCTGTGATCGTGATCATCGGCAAGCGCGACAAGGAGGGCAATTGGACTGAAGGCGGCGCCCTTGGTAAGTTGTCAAAGCCCGTGGAAGAGGGTTCGGTGGCCCAGGTGGGCGCCATCTCGGCCAACGGCGACCTGGAAATTGGCGAAATCATCGCCGGAGCGATGAAGACGGTCGGCAAGGATGGCGTCATCACCGTCGAAGATTCGAAGACTGACCATACCTTCCTTGAGACTGTGGAGGGCATGCAGTTTGACCGCGGTTACCTGAGCCCCTACTTTGTTACCGACCCCGGACGCATGGAAGTGGTACTGGAGGAGCCCTCCATCCTGATCTTCGAGAAGAAGATCGGCAGTATGAAAGATCTGCTGCCATTGTTGGAGCAGGTGGCTCGAGGCGGCAAACCGCTATTGATCATCGCTGAAGACGTTGAGGGCGAGGCGCTGGCTACCCTGGTTGTGAACAAGCTGCGCGGAACGCTGAATGTGGCAGCCGTCAAGGCGCCCGGCTTCGGCGATCGCCGCAATGCGATCCTGGGCGACATTGCCGTTCTGACTGGCGGCCAGGCCATCACTGAAGACCTGGGCATCAAGCTGGAAAACGTAAAGCTCGAGGATCTGGGAAAGGCCAAACGCGTCACCATCGACAAGGACAATACCACGATCATCGATGGCGCCGGTGAGCCGGGCAAGATCAAGGGCCGCGTGAGCGAGATCCGCACGCAGATCGAGAAGACCACATCGGAATACGACAAGGAGAAGCTGCAGGAGCGGCTGGCCAAGCTTGTGGGTGGCGTTGCCATCATCCAGGTTGGTGCTGCAACCGAGACCGAATTGAAAGAGAAGAAGGCTCGCGTTGAGGACGCATTGCACGCAACCCGTGCGGCCGTGGAGGAAGGGATTGTCCCTGGAGGCGGTGTAGCCCTGGTTCGCGCCATACCGGCGGTCGACGCCCTCATCAAGACGCTCGATGGCGACGAGAAGATCGGCGCACAAATCATTCGCCGCTCACTTGAAGAGCCGCTGCGGCAGATCGTGGCCAATGCCGGCGAAGAAGGCGCGGTCGTTGTAGCCAAGGTGCTCGCATCCAGGGAGCAGAATTACGGATACAACGCTCTTACCGGCGTATTCGAAGATCTCGTCATTGCGGGCGTAATCGACCCGACCAAAGTTACCCGCACGGCACTCGAGAACGCCGCCTCGATCGCAGGTCTCCTTCTCACCACCGAGGCCCTTGTTGCGGAACTGCCCGAGGCCCAGACTGCGGCCCCAGCCGGCGGCTATGGTGGTATGGACGGCGGCTACTAAAACAGCCGCACGCAAGCACCCGGCGCCGGCTTAGCAGTACAAAACCAATGGCCCCCAGTTTCGGCTGGGGGCTTTTTCTGGTAATTACCCTTTCAAAAGCGGCCAGCACAGAGCTGACGATATCGAGATGCCGATCGCTATTGCTATGCGGGGATATGGGAAACTTCGATTGTTCAATTTTGAACAGACTACGCGTCGAAATAGGGGTATCAAAGGGATGACTGTGCCATTCTTCCCATGGCCCGTCAGAAAAAACTATCAAATCTGGAGGTATCCATACCTCTGACAGTCGTACTTGCGGTTGGCTTGGATTCGTTGATTCTGACAAGCCAAAAACCAGTCTGGCAATCTGCCGGATACCTGGTCAGGTTCGCAAGTTCGGTCAGGGAGGCAATGACTCACTTCCGGGACGGTGATTTCGATCTGATCCTTTTAGGCGATTCCATCCCGGCCGACAGCAGGGAAAGACTGACGTACTTGATTCGAGCATCCGGCTCGCGGATACCCGTGGTTCGCCTGACCGACTCTTCCAGCGACTGCGACAGTTTTGCAGACGCAACCATCAGGAATGAGCCTATGAGGCTGATGCAAAACATTGGAGAGCTAATGGACAAAAAGGGACGTAGATGCTAAGCGCATTCGAAGTGCGGCGGGAACACGCCGGCTGGTCGCGCGGCACAGAAGGATTCTTTAAAGGCTTTTGCGCCAAGACGCGGAGCGACTTTGAATCGCTCGCGAAGCACTTCAGTTGCCCTGACGCAACAGTCCTTATCTGCGAAGAGCAGAAACCAACCCGCATCCTGTTCCTGCTTGAAGGTGAAGTAAATATCACAATGAATGCTTCTGACGGCAGGCGATTCTTACTCGAGGTTGCAGCAGCAGGAGATACGCTGGGGATCAATTCTGCCATTTCCGGCGATTCCTCTGAGATACGTGCGGAGGCGAGGTTTCCTTGCAGGATCGCATCGCTGCAGCGTCAGGAATTTGTTGAGTTTCTCGCGCGTCATCCCATCGCCGGTCAAAATGTGGCGCTGGAATTATGCCAGCACTACTCTCGAGCCTGCGAGAGATTGCGAGTCTTTGGCCTCACATCTTCCGCAATGGGAAAGCTTGCCCATCTTTTACTGGAGTGGTGCAGAGAAGGTCAGCAGACAACCAGCGGTATCGAGATCCGGTTCGCGCTTACTCATGGAGAAATCGGTGAGTACATCGGAGCGTGCCGTGAAACGGTCAGTCGTTCTCTTGCGGATTTTAAAGACCATGGCCTGGTGAGACTGCGCGGCTCAATTCTAATTGTCACCAGTCGCAGGGAGCTGGCAAACTACGCAGGCATCGATTACATCCCGGATCGGGACGAACCGGCGGCGTAATACATCAACAGAAGATGCAATATGGGGCCCAGTTAACGGCGGGCCCGGGAGTCGGACGCCCCTCGACATAATTCCGCGAAAATGGCTCAATGACACGTGGTTCCTATTGCTCAGACAGGCGCCTATCGCGCGGCTAAAGTAAAGAACGTAAGGATAGATAAGCAAGACCTCCCGACAGTGTGAGGGGCAATCAAGAGCGCAATCCAAATCCTTATGGTGGCTGCTGCGGCCCCATGATCTCACGCGGCTGCAGAGCTTCCCACGCACTACAGATAACCGCAGACACCTTAAGGGGGTCACATATGCGCGCACTCAAGACTCTTCTCGGCACCACGGTATTGCTCGCGGGCCTGGCCATGGCGCCAGCGGCCCAGGCGCAGCTTGTGGTTAACATCGGCGTTCAACCAGTCTGTTCTTATGGCTACTACGGCTATGCGCCTTACTCGTGCGCGCCCATGGGCTATTACGGACCGGGATAATTCTACAACGGCATCTTCCTGGGCATGGGCCCATGGGGCGGCTGGGGCTATAGCCATGGCTGGGGCAGTCATCGCTTTGTGAGCGAAGGCGGCGGAAGCTACCACGGCGGACCTGGCCGAGTGTCTTATCGCACCAGCGGCGGACAGGCGCGCGGCGGCGCACAAGTTCGCGGCAACGCAGCGGTTTCCCGCTCCGGTGGAGCAAAACCCAGCGCAGCCCGGCCCGCTGCTCACGCTCAAGCTTCCCACGCCAGTGCACCGCGCGCATCCGCTGCGCGTAGCGGCGGCGGCGGTGGTGGACATGCCGGCGGCGACGGAAAACGTTAACCACTTGCTGCTGAATTAAGCGGCGGGATGGGCGACAAGCGGCGGGATGGGCGACAAGCGGCGGAGCATACCTGCTCCGCCGCATTGTTTTTTCAGAAGCGATCTCGGAGCGCGGCTTTCAGTTTGGGCTATTGAATCGCGGCACGTACAAAAATCAATAAGCGCCTGTTTAACTGAGCGGGATTTCGCCGGATTCGGCAGCCTGCGCCGCTGAATCCATTGCCTGCGACAACTTCCGCGTCATCACCTGGAAGTGATAGCCCATGACTGCCAAGGTCATGGCCGCGCCAAAGCAGCGGCGATACCGCGTTGCCGCCTCCGCAAGAAACTTCCAGTAGCTCCAGCGGTGGTGGCCGAAAACTCCCTGGCGAACGATTGAATTTACGAGAGCGCGCAGGTTAGCCCGCGTCATCCATGGTTCAGATTGCGACCGCGGCCGGCTTATCGCCTGCTCTCCCGCCGCGCGCCTGGCCATCTCCGGGTGGGCGCGGTTCAGGTAAAGCTTCACGCGCTCATAATAGGCTTCACAGTTATAGATTCTCTTCATCACCTCCTGGTAGCCCTCTAGCAGCCGCGCTGAATCCATGCGCGGCAAAAAGTTGAGCCTCTCACAAAAAGTGTTGTTTCCGCCGCCCGCGTCTACAATCCGGCCCTCCTGCCGCAAGCGCCGGAAGAGCTGCGTGCCCGGCATGGCCTGCAACAGCCCGACCATGGCGATGGGAATTCCGCTCTTCTGGATGAACTCGACCATCCGGTCGAAGATATCTTCTTTATCGGTGTCGAAGCCCAGAATGAAGCCGCCCATTACCTCTATCCCGTAGCTCTGGATCCTGGCCACGCTCTCCAGCAGACTACGCCGCGTATTCTGCAGCTTGTTGCTAGCAATCAGGCCCGATTCATCCGGCGTCTCTATTCCCAGGAAGACCGATTTAAAGCCCGCATCCTTCATCAACTGCATCAATTCGGTATCGTCGGCCAGGTTCAGCGACGCTTCGGTAATGAATTCGAAGCCCGCTGCCACCTGCGTGCGCCACTCGACCAGCGCGCGCAGCAGTTCCTTTGCCCGCACCTTGTTGCCGATAAAATTGTCGTCCACAATAAACACTGCCTCGCGCCAGCCCGCCGCGCGGAGTTGCTCCAGTTCCGCCAGCACCTGGGCCACAGCCTTGGTCCGCGGCCGTCGTCCGTAAATCTCGATAATGTCGCAGAACTCGCAGTTGAACGGGCAGCCGCGCGAGTATTGCACGGTCATGGTCGAGTAGCGATCCATCTTGATGAGGCTAAGATCGGGCAAAGGGCTGCTCGCCATCTCTGGCCAATCTTTGGCTTGATAGACGGGCCTGGCGGTCCCCTGTTCCAGGTCCCGTGCCAAGCCGGCAATCAGGCTCTCAGCTTCGCCGATCACTACGTGGTCAGCCTTCAGTTCAGTCGCCGCAATACTGCTGGCGATGGGCCCGCCCACCACGGTGCGCAACCCGCGGGCACGGCAACGCTCAACGATGGCCACCAGCGCCTCGCGCTGGATGTGCATGCCGCTCACCATCGCCACATCTGCCCAATCCAGATCACGGTCGCGCAGCCGCTCCACATTGGTGTCCACAAGTCGCTTCTGCCAGACCGCAGGCAACAGCGCCGCAACGGTCATCAGACCCAGTGGAGGCTGCGCGGCACGCTTGCCCAGAAACTTGAGGGCATGTTTGAAGCTCCAATAAGTATCGGGAAACTGCGGATAGATCAACAGGGCGTTCATAGGCCGCTTCTCCAGAAAGAAGTGCGCCGCGCACACGAATCTACAGAATGGGCTGCAGTTGGTTCCAGCGCAACGCAAATGAACGCGGCTGCGCTCCGGCGCACCTCTTCATAAATAGATTCCGCTGCCGGGGCAATAGAAAACTGTACAAAATAGATCACTTTTCTGCAAGAGTGCGGGTTCTCAGGCCTGAGGCTCTCGGAGTCTCAGAGGTGTGCCGGTACTCCCGGGGCCCTTGCTGCAATCAGAGCGCGCTTCGGCGTCCGGAAAAGTCAATCACAACCGCTCCCGCCCCCTGTAGCCAGATTGCGTTCCTGTATAAGGCCTTCCAGCAGGTTTAAAGCGCCAGAACCTCTTGAAGGCGGCTTTCCTCGGCCAAGACAAGTGAAGTGCGCCTCTGTATTTGTCGAGCATGGAGCGTCACTTTGGCGATCTTCAAGCCCAGGCAATTTGTAATGTGTATCGAGCCCAGCTCGGCAGCATTGAAGCGGCCGTTCACCCTCTTAAGGGCGTTGATCAATGCCCGGTGGATGGCAGTTTCAGGGTTGCTTCCGAAGCCGTGGGAAGACCGGGAATCCGTCATCCACATGAAGTGCCAGCCTGCGCGGCGAATATTTGCATCCAGTTCCGATGCAACGCCCCCCACCGCTAATTCCCAGCCTTTGCAATACGGATCTCTGCAAATTTGGAATTGATCAGGCAGTACGCAACCTTCGCGAAGGAATACCGTGTGCAGCTTCATGCTGGCCGGCTTCGCGAAACTATAGAGGCGTCGGTGCCATCGATATCCCCGGCAACCGGATCTGCTTTGACATCGATAAAGGTGGTCGCGCTTTTCGCCTTGAACGTACGCTCGATCCGCGCGCCGGCTTGGCTCAGGGGCCCTGACCGGCCGAGCCTCATGGCTCGTCGCGCAGCAAAATGCTTATCAACATCGACTTTCTTGATGAGGCTCATGGTCGCTCCAATCGTTCTGTTGCTTGCTTGAACGTTGCTCGTCTGGAGCGAAGCCTGGAAAGCTGAAGGCGAGAAGAAGAATCTGTGATTGCTCTCTCAAGCATACTCCCCAGGCATTTGAATGCGCCTGCAACTCTGCATCGCGCACGCTTGTCAAATTCGCCCGAGAACCACGAGTATGACAACAATGAGCAGGACGACTCCTAACCCGCCAGTGGGAAAGTAACCCCAGTTTCTACTATGTGGCCACCGCGGCAGCGCTCCAAGCAGCGCCAGAATCAAAAGTACAATCAGTATTGTTCCAAGCATGATTCTCTCCTCTTTTTTCCCGTGCAGCCCAGCATCCACTCACCCGCTGCGGCTCTTCTGAGGCCGCAGCAGGTGTGTATTCGCAGCTACTGCAAGCTTCCTGTCGTTGCATTCACCGGGTTACCAATCGCGTCGCCCGATACAACCAGTTCCACTCTGCGGTTCTCTTGCCTTCCTGCCGAGTTATCGTTCGAGGCTACCGGCAGGGTATTTCCAAAGCCCTTTGAAGTAACTGAATTCGTCGCTACGCCCTGTTCGACCAGATAATCGCGCACCGCACCGGCGCGGTTTTCAGACAGCTTTTGATTCATGTCGTCGCCGCCGACATTATCTGTATAGCCGCCAACCTCGATGTTGAGGGATGGATAGGCGATCAGGATTCCGGCCACCTTGGCCAGCTTCTCCCTTGCGCCCGGCTTCAGCGAATATTCGCCCGTATCGAACAATACATCGGACATGCTGATAATCAGGCCGCGAGCACTATCCCGTGTTTCAAGGATCTTGTTCAACTGCTCAGATAACTGCGCGCGCATGGCCGCTTTTTCACTATCCGCATTATGTTCATTCAACTGCGCCTGTTGCGCAATGGCCCTGGATCGATCGGCGTCGGCCTGAGCCGCGCTGACCTGCGCCGTCGATGCTGCTTGATTCGCAGCTAAATCGGATTGTGCCTGTGCTGTGGCGGACTGTGCCTGTTCCTTTTGACGAATCGCTTCATCGGCTTGTGCCTGAGACTGCGCCTGTGCGGTGGCCGAAGCCATGCGATCGTTCGCCGCGCGGTCCTCGTCAATCTTTTTGACCGCGACCTCGCGCGCATCTTCAGCGGTCTGCACGGTCTCGCGCGACGTTGCAATCAACTGCTTCCTGTCGGAATGCCCATCCGTGGCGTACCCGTCGGCGGTGCTCATTAACTCCGAAGCATGCCGATAACTCTCGCCGGCGTACTGTTCGGCTCCTTCTGATTTCGCGATCCGCAATGCGTTGCGCGCTTCAAGAAACTCCAATGGCAGCTTGGCATCGAAAACCACGGGATCGAACTTGTAGCCGGTAGGAATATATCCGCCGCGTTCCATCAACTCGTATTTTGCGTCGACTGCCTCGCTGGTTCCCTTGGTGTCTGCGCGAACCACGTTCTCAAGCACTACCGCGTTGCTGGGCTGGCGAACCGCGAAGTAGGGCTCCGCAGTGACGATCAACGCGAAGGCCTGGAGATCGGTGGTGGCAGTCAGCTTGCTTCGATCGTTGTCCCCTACCAGCACTTCCCCAAGATTCGCTGCGTGGCCTTCAGGCGATATCGCCCACAAGACATAAGTTAGATACTCGTTTCCGAATGTTGTGGGGCTTTGCAGGTTTCCGAATTCAGCTTCGACCTCCATGGTGCCGCGCTTGCTGCGCACCTTGGCTTTTCCGTCGGCAGTGGGCAGCAGGGATGTGCCCGCAAAATCCACGTCGGTGACGCCGCTACGATGCCGGTAGTTGATTGCATTGACTGAGCGACTGATTACCACCACACGGAATGTGGACACCTGCCCGACGGGTTCGACAACAACGGTTGCCTGCGAGTTGATCTGGGCAAACGCGCCCACGCTCAATGTACTGCTGATGACTAATAAAGCTATGCTTCTCACGAAATCTCCTGCAGACAACTGCCTGCCGTATTTTGTTGTATTGCGTTCAATGTAGTAGTTAGCTCCGCCGGATTATCTGTCGCGGCGTTTCAATGTCCGACCTTGAATTGGGCGAGATATTGGAGCCCGCCGGATATCCTCAACAGCCACACGACTAAGACAATCACAACGACCCCATTGAGGATGCCCTTGATTGTGCCCTGCATCGGTATGAACCGGTTAATGAGCCAAAGCAGCACTCCTACAACAGCGATGATGATGACAACGGTGACTAATGGCATGGGATACTCTCCAATCGAAGTGCTGATGCGATGGGCTGGCGGAGAAGGTAACAGACAGGCTTGCGGGGAATCACGAACCTGTCTGTCTAAGAGAATGTTCCGGCGCTACTTCTTTTCGGGCCGGGACTCTTCTTTGGGTGCGGCTGCAGCGCGTTGCGCAGGTGCAGCGTGTTGCGCAGGCGCCGCGCGTTGGGCAGGTGCTGCGCGTTGCGCTGGCGCCGCTCGTTGTGCAGGCGCTGCTCGTTGTGCTGGCGCTGCCCGTTGTGCAGGCGCTGCGTGTTGCACTTGGGTGACATGAGCCACGGGTGCGACATGCGCCGCAGGTTGTTGCCGAACCTGGGCCCTGGGCGCAGAATTAGCCGCCGGCCGTGCCTGTGTTCTCGCGGCTGCAGGAGCGGCATGGGCCGCCGGCCGTGCTTCAGTTTTCGCAACCGGGGCGGCATGTGCTGCGGGCCTGGCTGCTGCCTTCGGCGCCGCCTTTTCAGCCGGCCGTGCTTGAGTTTTCGCGGCTGCGGGCGCGGCATGGGCCGCCGGCGCAGCGTGCGATTGTGTCGCCGGCCTTGGTGCAGCCTTCGCGACAGGCTTTGCGGCCGGAGCTGCCTTTTGTGCGGTCAACGGCCTGGCCACTGCCGGGTTTGCCGGGTGGCCGCCGTTGGCCTTGGCATACGAGGTTTTGTCGGCCTTGGCTGCCGACTCGTGCTGCGACTGAACCGCGGTTGGAGGCGTCTGCTTCTGGTGCGACACCGCCTGCTCGGCAGCCGTCGGCGCGTGTTGTATGCCGCCCGGACCACCGTTGTACGCTACATGATTCGGGTTGGCCACGATGCCGGCTTCTACGATTGTCCGGTTCACATACGTGGTGTGAATATAAGTGGTGTTCACGCTGACTACCGCCGTGTTGTAGGCAAAAGATCCGCCGCGCCATTCGCCGCCGGCAAACCCGATGCCTCCGAATCCGAATCCGTAGTTCACACCGCCGTAGTAGCCTACGCTCTGGCCCCAGTAGCCGCCATGAAATCCGTACTGGCCGCCGTTCCAGCCCCAGTATGGAGGCGTCCACAATGCGCCCATGTAAGGTGCCGGCACCCACGCGCCGGGTACCCAGTAATAGTCCCCATCGCCGTCTGAATAGGCCCAATACCCCGGTGTCCACATCAGGTTTGGCTGAGGGCACATCGGCTGTACATAAACGGGCAAGACCGGAGGAGCAAAGCCAACATTTATGGAGACACTGAACTGAGCGTGAATAGAAACTGCGGTAACCGATACCAGCAGAGCAAGCAGGAGTAAGCGCACATTGCGAAAAGGTTGCATCAGAAGAACCTCCTGGTTCTTACAAGCTCGCTCCACCGGGGGAATCAAATTAATTCCGACTGCGGCAGAGCTTAGGAGCTACCTGACCAGACTAGTCAGAATGCTTTGCCGAGTCTGATCAATTGAGCACAGGAGAGTTATCCCGCGAATTATTCGCGTCTTCGCTTCTATGGCTTCGATGTTGGGCCTGCGGGAGGATCGACCGGCTGCTCAGAAGCAACTCCAGCAGGAATTGCGGCGGCGATTCCAGTGGGTGCAGCGGCCGGCGGTTTCGCGTCAACTGGAATCTGGGTACCGGCTGGGAAGACAATAATCTGGATCGAACCCCAATCTGAATCGGGGTTTGCGCCTGTCTGCTTGCCCACACCCAGCGTCTTAAGCTGGCTGTCGTCGAATCCGAAGTTTTCAACCAGGTATTCGCGTACCACCATCGCTCTGGCCTCGGTCAGAACGAGATCTTTCTGGGTATCGCCATCCATGCCTGTGGAAACTTCAACGACCGCAACTCCGAATGAGTTCTCCGCCAGGAACTCGCCGGCGTCCTTGAGAACTTTCTGATTCTTCAGTTTGGCGGAGTCGCGGCTATCGAATATCTGTTTGCCCGCGTAAGTAAACGTCTTTTGAGGCGCACCCAGCGGGAGCCGCACGATTTTGTTCGCGGCCAGGTCCGCAGAATCTTCGTATCCGCGCTTTTTGAAATACCCGCTCAGAAAGAAGTTGTGTTTCAGGGCTTCCATATTCTCCTGGAAGTCCGTCACTCCGCTCTGCGCCTGCAGCATGGTTGCATTGAGAGTAGTCGTGGTCTGTTCCGCGTTGTTATAAAGCTGCTTGTCGTTCACCAGGGCGCCCACAGTTCCCTGCCCCGAATCGATCTTGGCGGTGATCGAGTTAATGTGTGCGGTCGCTAAAGTAGTGTTGTCAATGGCTTGCTTGCTGCTGTCCATAATGCCGTTCATCTTTTGCAGCAGATCCGCCATTTCGAGCGGCGGATTGCTCGCGATGGTGTCGCCATTCTTAACATCGGCTTGTCCCTCAGATCCAAACGATATGGACACGTACTGATTGCCCAACAGTCCCTCGGTCAGAATCGAAGCAACGGAGTCCTGCTTGATATTCGCGTGCGTTGACTTGGCAAGCTCCATCATGACGGTCACCTTGCCTCCTGGCTTGCCCGGCAGCACGATGTTGGTCACTGTTCCACTGTGCACTCCGCCCACTTGAACGTCTGCGCCGTCGGCAAGGCCAGCCGCGTTATCGAATTGGGCATTCAGTTTGTACGTGGAGCCAAACAGGTATTCCTTGCCTCCGATAATGAAGACACCCGCGGCCAGAACTGCCAGAGTCACAACGATGAAAGCTCCCAGCCTTGCTAATCTCGACATACATCCCCCTGCTACTGACTCAGAAATTCCTTCACGAACCCGATGCTGCTTTGTTGAAGGTCGTCAAAAGTGCCTTCAATCACCACGCTGCCTTCATTCAGCAGAGCTAATCGTCCAGCAATCGCCTTGGCGCTATGCAGATCGTGAGTTACTACAATGGACGCCATCTGGCGTTCTCTCTGGAGTTTGAGAATCAACTCGTTGAACTCTGCCGAGCTGATCGGATCCAGGCCGGCCGTCGGCTCGTCGAGCAGCAATATCTCCGGCTCCAGAGCCAGCGCACGCACCAGGCCCACGCGCTTTTGCATGCCGCCAGAGATATCTGAGGGCATCTTCTCGATGTCGCCTTCCATGCCCACTTCGCTTAGCAATTGCCTGACGCGATCGTTTCGCTGGGCCTTCGAAAGGTCTCTGCGATGATGTTCCATGGGAAACGCAACGTTGCCGCCCACGGTGAGCGAATCGTAGAGAGCTGCATGTTGAAACAGGTAGCCCATCTTCTTCCGGATCTCTCCCATCCGGTCGATCGCCAGGCCGGCAATGTCCTGGCCATGAATGCACACCGATCCCGAGTCAGGTCTTTCCAGACCGATGATGAGCCTCAGCAGCACGCTCTTTCCGGTGCCGCTGCGTCCCAGCACAGCCAGCGTTTCACCGCGGTTCACGCTCAGGCTGACTCCGTTCAGAACCCGGTGCAGTCCGAAGGTTTTATGCACGTTCTCGACCGCGACAAACGGCACAGCATTATCCTGCTGAGTGTTTCCTGACCTCATCGCATTGTCAAAAACAGTTGCCATATTCGCTTCGCGTACGCTTCATGCCACGGTTAAGAAAAGAAAACGAGAATGAACTTCACCATCACAACGTCGGCCAGGATAAGGAACAGCGAAGCCAGCACCACCGAGTTGGTAGCTGCCCGGCCCACACCCGCGGCGCCTCCGCTAGTGCGCATCCCCTGAAAGCACGCGATGAGCCCGATGATGAGGCCATAGACAGCGGTCTTGAAGGTAGGCGGAAGAAACGCGTTGAAAGTGGCGCCCCTGAAGCCGTTTGAAATGAATTGATGAAATGAGAGGGGCTCAACCAGCGCTTGCGCAAACCAGCCACTCAGCAAGGCAAATGCGTCGGTGGCCAGGGTCAAAAGTGGCAGCATCAGTATGCAGGCCAGAATTCGAGTCGCGGCCAGCAGCCTGTAAGGGTTGATCGCAGAAGCCTCGATGGCGTCGATCTGTTCGGTCACTTTCATCGATGCCAGTTCTGCGCCCATGCCGGCGCCCACGCGCCCGCTCACTACCAGGCCCGTAAGCACCGGACCCATTACCTGGATCACGGAGTAGACCAGAGTGGAGGAGAACATTGATTTGGCGCCGAATCGGCTCAAGCTGTAGCGAGCTTCGAGCGAGATGATAACGCCAATTGCGGCACCCGCCATTACCACCAGCGGAAAAGACTTCGACCCAACTTCGTCGAGTTGCCGAATCAGCTCGCGCCATTCAAATGGTGGCGTGACTGCCGCTTTGACAACCTGCCAGGTGAAAACTCCCAGGCTGCCGAACCACTCGAAGAACCCGTTGAACAGTCCGGCGACGGGGCCGAAAACAGCACGAACGGGGACATTGTCCCGCACCGGAAGCGCAGGGTTCAGGTTCGCATTTGCTGTGAATCCACGGCCGCTCACCGGTTCGGTCCCTGAATAGGCGAGCCGTGCGCATTGTTCAGATGCATCCTCGAAATCAAAGCGTGAGGTCCGCTATAGAAAAACTCCAGAGCAATGTTGCCGCCCATATATCCCAGCAGGCTGTAATTACCCATTCTGAATGCATCCTTCGCACCGAATCGATTCGGATACCATCCGTAAACCGCAACCATGGAACCTGCATAAGGCGCCACCAGCGCGGAGAATGAGAAGACGCGATGGCCGTCTTCGCCGCGGCGATCTGTCAAGGTTGAGATCACAGCGTGGCGTAACCTCGGAATCGGGCCCCTGCATTCACATCGGTAGTACAGCGTGTCTTCCTTGAAGGCTTCCGCCAGCCCGTAGCGCGTCGTCGTGCCGACAGCAGAGATGCCGAAGTCGGAACCGAATCTCCGGCCGAAACCCTTAAGGCCCTGGTTCCACTCCGGAGGAGAATTGGTCAACTGGTTGATGCCGGCTGTGGCCGCGGCGCCGACAAGTGGATAAGGGCCAAACGCGTCGAAAGCGTAGTTGCTTATCTTTGTCCTCTGCGTCGGGCGTACATAGGCCAGGTCCAGCGTCGCTGAAGTCGTAGTTACCGCCGTTGCCGAGGAATCTTCAGAAGAGAACGATGCTTGCGATCTTGCTGTCACTGTCAGTATCGCCATAACGGCACCGACCAACACGAAGAGCATCACACGGCGAAACCTCGCTCTGGGAGATTCACAGACGAATTGATCGGCGCGCCTTCCCGCCAGACCCGCACGGAAGATCGACACGAATTGCTGCTCCGATATCCAATTGGGTGACCTCACGTCTTTCCTCCGCCTGGCACTGCCCGTCGCAGCCGTTGCTGGGGTTGCAAATTGACTTAAGCGACTCGCAGCTATGCCTGCGAAGATACTGGCAGAGCGGAGACACCAAAGGATGGTCACTATTGCTCGCCATCGAATGACGTTGGCACCCGCGCCGCACCTTCCTACCCGAGAGGAATCGACGGCAAGGAAGCAAATGGCGCGCGAGGCAGGTGTCTAAAAGAGAACAGTTTTTGGGCCGGCGGAGAGAGGACACTTTAAGAAACCCGCCGCTATTGCGGCTCGCCAGGGAGCCCGTCATGTCCGAACCTCGTGCTTTTCCTTCCATCCCTACCAGGATTTTGTTGCCCATCGACTTCAGTCCATCTTCCCAGGCAGCTTTGGAAATGGCCGCCGATCTTGCCAAGCACTTTCACGCCGAACTCCATCTTGTGAACGTGATCCCGATGTTTCCCGCTTCAACACTTCCTGACTTCATTCCCGAAGCCAAATTCCTTCAGGATGCAAGATCGCTTGCGGAGCGCAATCTGGCGAAATGCCACACAGCTCTTGCTGCCAGGGCCGTGAAGGCAATCTCCAGCGTCGAAACCGGAAACGACGTAGCCGGAAACATCATGGAGGTAGTTGACCGCGAGCGCATCGACTTGGTGGTGATCTCCACGCACGGCATCTCCGGCTGGCGTCCGATGGTCTTCGGGTCGATTGCCGAGCAGGTCATAAAGCTGGTTCAATGCCCATTGCTGCTTCTACGTTCAGCCAAGCCTGACGCCGGCGGGGAGATTCCGGCCGGGCGCTCTACGCAATGGTGGTAGAGAGAACAGCGGGCAGGTGATCAATTTTGAACGTGAATCCTGTTTTCATTCAGCTCTGGCAGTGCTTTTCGGGGCCACCCTCGAGATAGTCCTTCCCGATAGAGCAAAATTGATCAGACTCCCAAACCGGACCCGGGCGATGATAGACAGAGATTGATCGTAATTGCGGTTAAGTCCAAGGCAATCAGTGCCCGGGTTGCGCCCGCCCTCATGAGTTTATCGAGGCTGCATCGCTGGCGCCAGGCTGCGAAAGCTACCATGCTCTTTCTGTCGCAAGCATTGCGTCCCTCAATTTTGAGAGATTCGCAGCAGTTTCACAGGCCCCTGTACAGGATTTCCGCTTGTCTGGCATGTACGGTTCACCACCCCGCAGTCTGTCTGCGAAGAGGTATTTTTTGAAGAAACATATTGAGCCAGAATTCGACTGCGTCGCCTTTCTTGCCAACGCTGGAATCGGACGCGCGATCGTCGAATTGAAGCCGAAGCAAACGTTTTTTTGCCAGGGAGACATTGCGAATTCTGTGTTTTATCTGCAAAAAGGCCGCGCAAAACTAACCGTGGTTTCGCAGAACGGCAAAGAGGCCACCATCACGCTCCTATCCGCTGGCGAATTTGTCGGCGAGGAATCTCTGGCGACAATCGTCGGACTACATTTGGCATCCGCCACTGCTCTGAATAACTGCACCGCGCTCAAGATCAGCAGAAGCGAAATGATCCGGGTGATGCATGACGAACCGGCCTTCGCAAACATATTTCTCAAATTTCTGCTGGCTCGCAGCATGCGAACCCAAGCAGATCTTGTCGATCAACTCTTTAACTCCAGCGAGAAACGCCTGGCAAGGATTCTCCTGTTGATGGCGGAATTCGGCAAGCCCGGCGAATCCGATGCCTCCATTCCGCCCATTACCCAGGAAACATTGGCGGATATGATTGGGACCACCCGTTCCCGGGTCAGCTTCTTTATGAATCGCTTTCGCAAGCTCGGCTTCGTCAGCTACAACGGCCGCATCCAGGTGCATAAGTCGCTGCTCAATGTAATTCTGCTCGATCAATTGCCCGACGAAAACGCAAAGAAGCCGGCAATTCTCCGCGTTGAGCAATCCGCTTCATTCGCGAGGCCCCTAATCGTTGGTTAGAAACCTGAGCAACGCCGGATGCACTTCCACTTTGCCGTTGTAGTCGATAAATCCGCGGCTCCTGAAGCTGTTCATGAAATAGCTCACCCGGGATCGCGTAGTGCCAACCATTTCAGCAAGCGTTCGCTGGCTTACCTTGAATAGGGCCGGCTCCGATTCTGCGTGCCGCCCCGATCCGGCCATCAGCAGCAATATGCGGGCCAGCCGTTTTTCGCTCGAATTGAATATCTGGTCCAGAAACTCCTCTTCGATCCGTCCTATGCGAATGAGAAGATGGGAAATGAACAGCTTGGCAAACTCCGGCTCGCGGTGAATGATGCTGACAATGTCTGTCCTCATTACCCTCACAATCGTAGTGGCCTCAATCGCCGTTGCAGTTGAAATCCGCAACGACTGTCTCGTCACGCATCCCTCTCCGAAAAAGTCGCCCTGGCGCAGAATGGCGATAACCGCTTTCTTCCCGCTCTTTGACGTCACCGTCAACTTTACATGGCCGCCCCGGATAAAAAACAGCGCATCGGCTTTGTCTCCCTGGGAGAAGATAGCCTGCTTGTTTCGATATTCATGCGTGCTGGTGGGCGTATCGATCCGTTTGAAGAAATCGATGGGGATATGCGCACTTTGCTTTTTACCCGCCATAGACAGCCCCTGTGCAGAAAGTCCTTCAGGAATTCTTTAGACTAATGAATCAAAGCGTCCTAAGCTGTTCAAGATTGCTCATTAGATTCGGCTCTGACCCGGTGGGGATGGGTTGCCTTTTCCGGCTCAAGCAAGCAATATGAGCAATTTTGATCACTATTCCTGGCCGGAATCTGCTAAAGCTGATTAAAGGGAACCTGCGGCCCGGCACGACCCCGCTAACTTGATGCTGTGTGGCCGCAGCCATTCACCTGATTAAAGAGGCGGAGATCCATGTCAACTCTCATTGCAAAACCACAACCGGATGTCGCCTCAAAGCCAATCGACCTGGTGCAGCAAGAACCTGAGGAATACAACTGGGTCTTCTTCACCGTGATTGTCAGTTTCCACCTGGGCGCCGTGGCTGCGTTATTCACCTTCCACTGGTCTTCGATAGTGGTGTTTCTCGCTCTGTGGCTGGTGAGCCAGAACGCCGGTATCGCCATCAGTTATCACCGCCAGCTTACGCATCGCAGCTTCACCACGCCCAAGTGGCTGGAGTATTGCCTGGCCCTGTGCGGAGCGCTGGCGCTGCAGGGCAGCCCCATCTACTGGGTCGCCGTGCATCGCCTGCACCATCAGTACACCGACAAGCCCGGCGATCCGCACTCACCCCGCGATGGCAAATGGTGGTCGCACATGGGCTGGATTATGCGCGGCGCCCTGCACAACGAAACTACAATGCTCTCTCGCTACGCGCCCGACCTTGAAAAGGATCGGTTCTATCGTTGGCTCTCGATCTGGCATTGGCTGCCCATTACGCTCACTGCCATCGCGCTGCTGGGTTGCGGTGCCGCCATGGGCGGGTGGCGCCTGGGAATCTCGTGGGTGCTATGGGGAGTCTTTCTGCGCATCGCCATCGGCTTCCATGTGACTTGGCTGGTTAATTCGGTAACTCACATATGGGGCGCGCGCCGCTTCAATACCCACGACGATTCGACCAACAACTGGTGGGTGGCCTTTTTGACCGGAGGCGAAGGCTGGCACAACAATCATCACGCCCACCCCACATCGGCCACTCATGGCATGGCTTGGTGGGAACTCGATTTCAACTACTGGGGGATTCGCCTGCTTGCCCTGCTCGGTCTCGCGAGAAACATCAAAGTGATGCGTCTAAGACCGTCGCGGTTCAAACTCGAACAGTAACTTGTTGCAATAAGTAAGTAAGTTAAATTCGCGCCCGCATTTCGCCCATTTATGGAATCGTTTCCCGTAAATTATTGATTATTCTCGGTCTCTGCTGGTTAGGTAACTGCCACTCTGTCTATCCTGAGCTGTGTCCACGTTCATTAAGGCCGCACTGCATCTCTGATGTGTGCCAAAAAAGTGTTTGGAAACTGCCGCTCGATTCCGTCTCAGCTTGAATGCAGACAACTTAGTTATCGGGTCAGCTCTTTTTCGCAGCGGGCGGCTACTCGCCGAATTATTCTCGCATCCAAAACATAGACTTCGTCTGTAAGGAAGCATATGCGTTTGATCCCACTTCAAAAAGCACGTCTGCTGCGAATTCTCTCTTTATCGGCGGCCGCATTACTTCCAGTTCATGGATCGCTCTCGCTCGCTCAATATGCGACCGGATCGGGATCTCAAACACGAGCTGCCGCGCCCGGCACTCTGCCTGATCCGACCAAGCCCGAAGTTCAGCCGCGCCTTGACACCGATCGCGATCCAATCCCCTCGCCAGATCTTGAGGTCGTTCCGCATCCCGAAACCGCATCGCAACCTGGCTCGGGTGCCGACAATGGACTTCAAAAACGGCAAGACGGCACTTACGTGTTGCACGCCGACGTCGATGAGGTTTTGTTGAACTGCACCGTAATTGACGAGAAGGGGCAAACGGTCAACGATCTGCATCAGCGCGATTTCAGGGTTTGGGAAGACGGGGTTGAGCAGACCGTCAACTCGCTCCAGCGCCAGGATCAACCGGTTTCGATGGGCATTCTCGTCGATGATTCCGGATCGATGCTCGACAAGCGTTCCGCGGTGAACGTAGCCGCAATGCACCTGCTCAGAGCGTCCAATCCCGGGGACTCGGTCTTCATTGTGAACTTCGCCGACAAAGCCTATCTTGACCAGGGATTCACCTCCGATCTTGTTGCGTTGAATCGTGGATTGTCCCGCAACGATCCCAGGGGCACCACGGCCATGTATGACGCGGTGGCGGCTTCCGCCGATCAGTTGGCGCAGCACGCAACGCAACGTAAACAGGTGCTGCTGATCATTACTGACGGCGCAGACAACGCATCGGAGCTCAATCTGGAACAGACCGTCCGTCGCGTGCAGAATCTTGCCGGACCGGTCGTCTACACCATCGGGCTGCTATTCGATGCCAGCCAGGCAGAAGCGCAACGGACCAGGGATGCCCTGGAACGGCTGTCACAGGAAACGGGCGGCGTGGCTTACTTCCCTTCCTCTCTTGCCGATGTGAATACTGTTGCCGGGAAAGTGGCTTACGACATCCGCAACCAATATATCGTTGCCTATCACTCCAGCAGGCCCGCAAACCTGGGAGGCTATCGTTCGGTGCGCGTCGAGGCACGGGCACCCAATCACAGCAGATTGAGCGTGAGAACGCGCCGTGGCTATTATGCCAAGGCAGTTCTGCCGGCTCATACTGCGCAAGCAAACCAATAATTCAAGAGTCTGCGCCGCTGCGATTGCGATTCGCCGGAAACTCGGGTTCGCTATCTCTTCCCTTCATTTCCGGCAAATGCAACAGCGGCCACTCCTCGAATGCCTTCCTGCACCCGCACGCAACGTGTGAATAGCGGCTGACTTGTTCACGCTGGATTCAAGCGGCTCGGAGCCAGTTTCGTTTGCCTGTATCTATGGCCTTCCGGAACACAATCTTGGTGAGAAGACTTGTGACCGGAAATCTGCGGCAAATCCCGGCGCAGATCGGCAGTCCGAAATGACCGCAAATGAAAAAGCCGAAGCTGTTTCGCTTCGGCTTTTTGTCGCGAGACCGCGACGGAGAACTCAGTGCAAGTGGAAGTCTACATCGATAATCATTTGCACTGCCACCGGATGTCCCTGGTACATCGCCGGCCGAAATCTGTATTGCTTCACCGCCGCGACCGCCTTTTCGTCCAACCCATTACCAAGGTGGCGAACCACATGAACGTTTTGCGGATTTCCCTGGGGGTCCACAATAAGCTGGATGGAAACCGTTCCCTGATAGTTGGCGCTTCGTGCGCTCTCGGTAAACTCGGGAACGACAGAATGAATAACCACTGGCGCACTAACACCGCCACCGACACTCATCACGCCACCGCCGAATCCGCCGCCGCTTCCAGGGCCCGCTCCAAGGCCATGTCCGATGCCAATGCCGCCGCCGGCGCCGCGATCAAATCCCGAACCACTTCCGCTGCCTTGCGATGACAGCACCACCTGCTGCGACTGCGGCACACCAAAGTTCGGCACGTTGGAATTGTCCGGAATCTTCACCTGCATCGTTGGCTCAACCGGAAGCATCGGGTGTTCGAGCCTCGCGATCTGCGGCGGAAGAGTTTGAACCCGAGCGATTTTTGGCAAATGTCCTCTCGTCGGCTCAATCAATTTATGTTCACCGCCGCCGCCGCCACCGCCCTGAACCTTTGCCACCTGCATTACAGGTGGAGGAGGAGGATCGTACAGCGTGAAGTTTAACGGCGTCACCGTTGTATTATCGACGCGAACAACAGGTCGATTCATGAATCCCAACCACAAAATCCCAGTGATTGCCACGGCATGAACGATGAATGAAACGGCTTTCGAGGTTGGATCGCGTTTGAACTCAAGCGGACTTGTGCCCTTCCACCAGATGAGTTCCTCGCGCGCATTGCCAGTTGCCAGAGGACGGGGGCCCATCGGTGCAACAGATCCCCAGCTCAATGAAGCCGCTCCCTGCACGTCGACAGCGAGCGATGATCGGTTATAAAGCTCGGCGCTCTGCGGCTCAACCATGGCGTTAAATGCAGACTGACCGCTGCGAAAAACCAACTTCGGATTTTTTGATTCCGGAATGCTCATAATGTTTGGCCGTGACTTTCAACTTAACGGCCTCCTCTCTTTGTGGTCCCTGACTTTCGGCTTTCGCAATCAGTTGATCTTTTCTGTCAAAAACGAAACATCCGGAGAACGAACTACCAGATGCCTTTATCGCTTCCAGTGAGTTTGTATCCGAGCGCAGCGGCAGTAGCCAGCCACGGCAACAAGCTGAGCCGTGCGCCATTCTGCAATTCGCCCCTTTTCAGAACACCCGCCAGTTGTGACCGGTAGAGACCCACAGATTGCGGCATGATGGGGACGCGTAAAAAACTGTTCCCGTAGTAGACCGTTTCGCCGCCGAATCGAGCCGCGTCCTTGACAAACTGTGGAAGCTCCGGCCCCGTACCACGGTAGTTCTTCACATAGTCGGAGACGATTTTGAGATAAGTCGCGACGCCTTCCCAGATTCCTGCCTGAGTCGCTTGGTCACGGAGTGCTTCGTAATCAACCAGGCCCGCATCTATAATTTGGGCGCTATCCACCACATCGCATAGCCTGAAGAAGAAATGCCGGTACATCCGCTGGAGGGTCGAGATCATGACGCGATCGGCAATCGATGCGATACGAAATGTCTGGCTGTAAATCTGCATCCGCATCGATCGCTCGACCAGAGAAGATGCAATCGCAGCCTGCTCGCCGGTCTGCCCCAGTCGGCCGATGTGTATTTCAATTGCCTCCGGCAATCCTGGAATCATGAAATTCCACTTGCAAGCCAGCCTGTCTCCCCAGCTTCGCTGAGCAAGCGTTGCGTGAAACTGTTCCGTCATGAATCCGCAGATATCACTTGGGTTTGAATTTGTATATAAATCCAGATCGCTGCCTAAATCGGGCCAGTGATCGAGCGATTTGATGACTACAACGTTGTGGCCGTGCTTCTCAAGAGACTGACACACCTCATGCAGGAAAAGTATGGCGGTGCGAATGCGCGCTTGTTCCGCATCAAACGTCTCCCGCGCCAGCTCGATGCGTTCAATATTGCCGCTGCCTTCATCCTTTGACTCAAGAAGAACACTCAGGCTGCGGACAATCACGTGATTCAGGTGAGCGAGTTCAATGAAATGACCGAACTCCTCATGGCTCAAATCGAGCAGCTTCCGTCTCAGCTCGATTTTCAGATCCTGCGGACCCAGCAATAGCTGAGAGAGCAACGCCATGGATTTACGCATCGATACTTGTTTGTCTATATCCGACATGAATTTACTAAGCCTCTTTAATTGGGAGTCTGCGGCACCGTCGGGGACGAAGGTTGTTGCGGTGCAGGCATTACCCCGCCGCGCGGCGTTAATTCTATTGGCGCCGTTTGCTGGTGGCGCTGCTCACTATATATTTCCAGTGCACGGTCTACGCTGCCGTCACTGTCCGCGGCCACGTTGAACAGTTGCCTTCCTTCCGCAGTGCTTTTTGTTGCCAGCCCTACCCGCGCGCTTGCGCCCATTGACTTGGCAGCTTTCTCGTAAAAGAACTGCGCCGTCTCCAGATCGCCATCCATCTCGGCAACAAAGCCTCGGTTGTTCAACGAAAACGCGCTGGATGGATCTGCCGTATAAGCCTGAAGAAAAGCTTTCCGGGCAGTTGCCCAATCGTTCTCGTTCATAGCGGCCACACCGCGACGGTTGTACCAGGCCGCTTCTGAGTAGTTGGGGTTTCTGCTTCCTATAAGATGCTCAAGGCGTTTGGCGCTCGCCGCAGCCATCGCACTTACTCGTTTTCCTCCCCACATAGGATCGTTCGTAACGATCACTGCTTCGCGGGAGTCCTGACTGGCAACTTCGTTGTAATATCTGAGCGCGGCTCGATAGTCTCCGGTCGCTTCACTCGCAACTCCGAGATTGTTTAATGTGAATGGATTTCGGGGATCGGCGACCTGGGCCTGCTTCAGCAGCGCAAGGGCCTCAACGCCGCGGTGTTGCGAGATTAGCCGAATGGCTTCCAAATTCAAATGATTGATCCGCATCGGACTGTCCTGAAGACCATCGATCGCCGCCGTCATCGGCTTTCCTTTAAGCTCCCTCACGTTGCTCCGATCGATAACGGCATTGCAACTCTGCTCCGAGGCCAGCTCGTAAAACTTTGTAGCGCGGTCGAGCTGTCCCTGCAACTCGGCAACGTAGCCAAGATTATTCAGGGTGAATGGGTCGGCGGGGTCGTAGAGGTACGCCTTCAGAAAAAGAGCCTCTGCCTTGTCGAACTGGTGCTTATTAACTAAATCGACACCGTCTCTATTCAGTCTTTGTACAAGGCTGAGCCTTCCATGGAGAGGAACTGTGATCGCAATCGTGCCTCGATCTCGAGACCAGCCCAAGTGGCCGGCAGCGGAGATCGATGCTGCGACAACCATCAGTCTTATAACGCTTTTGGTGACCATGGGCTCTCTCTTTTATTAGTTAGGCACGCTTATATCGATCCTGTATGCGCCGTGCGCGATGAACAAAATTGGCACGTTATGTTTTTAGATGCGCTTTTCCAAGGAGTGTTGCTCTAGCGATAACACCGCAGGCTACCTGAAACGCCTTCCGCGTCATCAAAATGAATGGCTGATCATTTTTGGAGTTGTAATATGTCTAAATTCCTTTTTACGGTCACACTGGGCGCTCTTGTCCTCACGCAGGCGTCGGCAATCTACGCCCAGTCGTCCTTTCAGCCATCTGTAAAGTCGGATGCAGTGCCTGCAGATTTAGGCGGTATCCCTCGGCTTCCCCGAGGTAAGACAACCATTTTCGGGGGTGCGATCCGGAATTTCGACCCCGTGCGAGACCAATTCATGCTGAATGTTGTCGGACAACGCCCTATGCGGGTACTTTTCGACGAACGCACCCAGGTCTTTCGCGATGGTTCTAAGATCAAGTTGCGTGATCTCGGCCCCGAAGAGCATGCCTCAGTGCAAACAACTCTGGATGGAGACAAAGTCTTCGCAGTCAGTATTCATATCCTGTCTCAGTCGGCAGAGGTCGAATATGAAGGCAAAGTGGTGAGCTATAACCCATCTACAGGCGCTCTGACCATCGACGCCAGTGCATCTCGCGAACCATTCAAGGTTCTCGTTTCAGCGAATACGCAGTTTTCACGTACCGGCCAGCACGACTTCACTTCAGTTGCATCCGGGCCCAGCGATCTAGCACCGGGAGCGCTGGTTTCCATCACATTCCGCTCGCGCGAACCAGGTCACGCGGTCGCCAGCATGATCACGGTGCTGGCTGTTCCGGGTAGTTCGTTCTCCTTCAGCGGAAACGTTGCATCAATCGATCTCCACTCAGGATTGCTGGTACTCGTAGATCCAAATGCACAGCGGAGCTACCAGATTCTGTTCCGCTCAGCACTCTTTCCTCAAAGCAGTAATCTGCATCCTGGGGATCACGTGTTGGTAACAGCGACTTATAACGGAACCACCTTTGTGGCCTCTGCGCTTGCCGCAAACTGACCCCGAATTTGTTCCCAAGACGCTGAGGCATTCTTGAGGTGGCATGGGCTCACCAGACAGGCGTTATTTTCTAAAACGGTGCATTCAGTCTCTGCCCGCATTTCTCCTGCCCCGCCCTGCGTATGGCGTTGACCTCCTGAAGTCATTGGAGTCGCCGACGCAATACCGCACGCCAGCAACGCTCGAGCGTTTTATTGATCCGCTTCCGATTCTGTCGAAATTGACACCTTCTGAAACACATAACGGCGTGGAAACATACCACATGCGCATGTCGGAGTTCAGCAGCCCCATGCATTCGCAGCTTCCTCCGGCAAGGCGATGGGGCTACGAGGCGCAATTTCCGGGCCCGACGATTGAAGCAGTTCGAGGCAAGCCCATTGAAATCTACTGGCACAATAATCTTCCTGTTCAGCACATATTTCAGATCGATCCCAACATCCACGGCGCAATGCCGCCGGCGCCTGCGGTTAGAACGGTACCTCATCTTCACGGCGCACGCACCCGCTCAGAGAGCGATGGATTGCCCGATAAATGGTTCGCTCCAGGAACTGCAGCGCATTACTCCTACTCAAACGATCAGCCCGCTGCCACGCTCTGGTATCACGATCACGCAGTAGGAATCACTCGGCTCAATGTTTATGCAGGCCTGTCAGGGTTCTATCTTCTGCGTGACGACGTGGAGCGCAACATGGAATTACCGGCGGGAGACTATGAGATCCCGCTCCTGGTTCAGGATCGTACGCTCGACGAGAACGGACAACTCGTATATGCGCCGACCTTTGACGATGGCATGCCGCTGGCTCCGGGCGCCTGGGGCTCAGAGTTTTTTGGGCAGCTTCCTGTTCTCAACGGAGCAATCTACCCTTACTTGAACGTCGAGCCGCGTCCGTATAGGCTCCGTGTCCTCAACGGATCTAACTCACGCTTTTTCAACTTCTATTTCAATCTGGCCAAGCGCCCAACAGACATACCCGCCCTTGTGAGTTTCCATCAGATTGGGACAGATGGCGGTTTTCTGCCCAGACCCGTATCGCTCAGCAAAGTGCTGCTTGGGCCTGCTGAACGCGCAGACCTGGTCATCGATTTTTCTGAGCTTGCAGGAAGGACTGTAACTCTGTCGAACGACGCGGCTGCTCCGTATCCTGGATGGAACTTTGCTACAGCCCGACATGCGCAGTTATACGAGCTCATGCAGTTTCGAGTGTCTCTTTCACTATCCGGCAAAAGCAAATCCGTCGACATGACCACATCCTTTTCCTTGCCTCCATTGAATGCGGATGAAGCCGTCTTAACCAGGGACTTTGTGCTGTCAGAGCAAATGGACGCGCAGGGGCACTCGGTCAGCATGCTGATCAACGGCAAAAGATACGATGACCCGGTGACTGAATCTGTGAAGCTTGGCTCAGTCGAGCAATGGCGCTTCATCAATGCCACGGATGACGCCCATCCCATGCACCTGCATCTGGTGCAGTTTCAAATTCTTCACCGGCAAGGCTTTGATATTGGCGCTTTTCGCGGCGGCAAGCTGCAGCTCATCGGCAATCCACGGCCGCCCGCTGCCAATGAGGCCGGCAGAAAAGATACGGCGGTGGTCAACCCCGGAGATGTGCTTACAATAATCGTCCGTTTCGAAGGTTACACGGGCAAATACGTGTTTCACTGCCACATGCTCGAGCATGAAGATAACGACATGATGCGCCCGTACGAAGTTGTCCCTTGATCTTAATCAGGCCCCATTGCTTCGCTCGTCATTAAGCAACGTCGAGATCCGTGATTCTGGGCGTTGCGACATTTCGCTAACGTCCGCACTGTGCTGCGCAAGGCCGCGATCTCTGGGATCGACTGTTCGACTTGCAGCCGGCGCCGGCAGCCAGGGCTTTTCTCTCACTCCCGCCTTGTAAAGCGCCCGCTTGCACTTCTGAAGCTTGAACCAGCGAAGATAGTTATTGACGACATTGCCGATCATCATTTCCAGGCCTGCCACAAAATTCTGCTCGGCCATCTCATATTCAAGCTCTGGAGATTGCAATATGGCGATCAGTTGTTCCGCAAGATCCGCGGCATCGCCCGGCCTGTAAAAGCGGACCGCCATATCTTCGTCGTCGACCATAGCCCTAAAGTCGGGAAGATCGGCGCAGACAATCGGGATTCCGAATTCACAAGCCTGATGAGCTGGACCGCTCGAGCCAGTGGCAGAATCATACGGAATAGCCACAATCGACGTTGACGCGAAGAGTTCTGGAATTTCCTCTTCAGGGATATATCCCCGAAATTCGATGGGCAAACCTGCCGGCTGAGCGTCGCGTATCGATTCCCAGTATCCCGCCTTTGTGTGATGATTGGCGCCCCCGACGATCAATCGAGCATTTGGAACCTTTTTGAGCACAATTGGAAACGCCTCCATCAGCGTCTCCAGTCGCTTGTAGGTACCCCAATGCCCGATTGCAAGGATGCGCTTATCAGGATTGCCGCGCATTGTAAAGTCCGGCTGCGTGGGAACAGACCCAAAGGTTCCGTGTGTCGATAGCAGAACATTTTGAGCGAAGTATTTCGTTCTCAACGTGCGATGGTAGGCCGACAGAAGCACTGAGATGGAGTTAGCCTTCAGCAGTGCCCTGGTCGTAAGATTTGCGCCAATTCGAAACAACCGTTCGCGCTTGACTCCTGCGCCGGCAAAGTCCACATGCTCCAGAATGTGATGCAGGGTGATATGCGAATAAAATCCCGCGGCGCGCGTAAGTGCCGGCGCGGAAAGTCCCGCAAACGCAGCGAAGGGCTTCTCCGGCGTTGCAAAGCTTGAAAAAACGAGGTTGTACCAGACGACATCCGGCTGCAGTCTGCGAATCGTCTGTAGTAGACGCATCGGGGTATCCACGCTGCCGAACTTCCAACAGCGGATCACATTGAATCCCGGCAGTTCCGGCTGTTGGGTCGCCGCCAGCGGATTTCCATCCTTGTCGGTGGCGAACGCGTAGTCGGTCAGCTCATCGGCTAAAATGGTGAGCTCAATTTCTGGATTCGCCTGAAGTTCCCGCGCAATATAGTATGCGTACTCGTTCAACTGGCGTCCACTGGGAGGAAAAGTAGCAACTAAGCAAATCTTCATTATGGTCCCTTTTGATCTAAAACACGCTGATTTCTATATACGGCCTGAATTGCTCATTTCTTGCTGCAGTAAAATTCATGAAGGTCTCCTGCTGGAAGCCCGCAGAAAATCGGATCGGATACTTGAGATCGATAGGTCCAGGTTCATCATTGAATTTACGGCGGAACGGTTTGGCATAAGACACGGCAATGCCATTCTGGGTTGCGTCATATATATGAAAGCCCCTGGTGCTGGAGTAGGCGCTTGAGGCTTGTATTTCCCAGTTCCGTTTCGGCGAGAAGTCGACTGATCCGGCTGGGCGCAGGTTCTGCGCGATACCTGAATTCGCGCCGACAGTGCGCCATGCGCGCACATCCTCCGCAATAGCACGGATACTCAGCCGATCAGAAAACCGGCGCTCAATTCCTGCATACGACGACGTGGTGTAATCCTCGTAACTGACTGGTGAAAACAATTGATCGCCCATACCCCATCCAGTAACCAGGGCAGTCTTTCCCCACGGCGCCCCCACGCGGAAATCCAGTGCGGCGGTCAATAGCCGGGAATGTAGATTGCTCTCAGTAAATGGGCCGGACTCATGGATGACGTTTCCACTGAATGAAACCGCATTGAAGAATGTGCTCGACGATACATAAACGAAAGTGCGGAATAGATTCTGATTCATCTGGACCGGGGATTCGCTGTCGCGACGTACTGTGCCTTGCACTCCGCCATTGAAAACCAGCACGTTGCTTCCCATGTGAACCGCTGGATTAATGCCTGTGTTAAACACATAGTCTGTGGTGTTGCGATTCACAATTGAATTGGTTGCGGGCACCGAAATCTGGCCCTGAGCATTACGGACCTGGAAGAATCCACCGATGGTGGGGAAATTCGCCAGATGCAGGTGGTACGCTTCAGTCGATTGCGTCTGAACCGAAGAGCGAGGGGGCGGAAGAAGCGACGTGTCTGTGCCTTGGACCGGCTGAGTCGCGTCCAACTTCGAATCCAAAACATAAACTGTGCTGTCTTCGAAGATAGGCTGCACCGAGAAATCGGCGAGCAGGCTTATGTTTGGTGTGATCCTCAATCCTTCGTCAGCTCCTGCCTGAAGCATGCTTTGCTCAACTGTCTGATCGTCGCCCGCGGCGTTTGAAGCCTGGGCAAAGGCAGTCAGCGCCTGAGCATTCTGATGCTCCTGGCGATAAACATTCGCCTGGGCGAGCAGATATTGATAATCCGAAGCGCTGTCGCTTGCGGTTCTAGCCGCAGAGAGTTCTGCCGCGGCTCTTGCGGTATAGCCCATGGCAAGATCGTTGTTGGCAAGTCCTATGCGGACCTCCGCATCCGGTGCGCCCGCCAGCTTTGCGCGATGAAGGTAGTCCTGCGACAGCTCATACTCATGGGCCGAGCGGAATACATCCGCCGCAGCTATGAACTGGCCGCCGGTTGGCTGTTTGGCTTCGCCCGCGGCAGCCTCCATCCAGGCCAAAGCTATCTGCCTCTGCGCGTCCTCTGAGTGATTCTGTTGCGCCATCAACTGGCCGATTGCAATGCGTACGCCCACACGATTACTACCCGACTCTTCCAGCGCTTTCCGGTACTCTTCCATCGCGGCTCTCTGGTCACCCAGAAGGCTCAACGCTTGTCCCGCGGAAACAAGAACTTCGGTCTGCTCGTCGGGAGAAAGGGATTGCATGTGCTGCTCTGCCAGCCGAACATTCTGCAATGCGTGATCTTTCTCATCCAGGCTCGCATAAGAGCGCGCCAGTAACACATAGGTGTTTGCGTTGTCAGGGACGTACTTTTGCGCAATCTCCAGTTCGTCGATCGCTCCGCGATACTGCCTCTCAACAAGCAGCGCATTGCCGAGCGCGAGGTGAAGACCGCCGTCATCCGGGGTGAAGTTCAAGGCCAGGCGGTATTCGTCAACGGCCTTAGCCATCATGTCTTGCCGGCCATAGGCGGTCGCGCGAATCACATGAACATCTCTCGAGTCACCCATTGCTTTTTCTGCCAGGTCGGCTTCCTGCAGAGCAAAGTGGGGCTTGTCTAAATCGAGATCCGAATACGCCAATCCAAGGTGCGCCTCACCGTTGCCAGGCTCCCTGGCAATGGCTGCCTTAAAGTCCTCTGAAGCCAGTTGTGCTTCATGCAGATCATTCAACATGTACCCGCGATTGACATATGCGGTAACTACGTTCGGATCCCTCTTGAGGGCCTCGGTGAAATCTTCACGCGCCTCTTCTTTGAGTCCCTGGTGCTTGTGCACATAGCCTTCGAGCAAAGGTATGTCTGCTTCCTGAGGAAGCACATCGCGATATTTGGTAGTCAACGCGAGTAGCTCATCGTATTTTTCGAGATGCAGCAGATCGTATCCCAGATAAACTACGACATCACGGTCTTTGGGAAGTACTTTGATTGCCTCTTCACCGACCTCAGCCGACTGCTGATATTCGCCGTCGAAGCTCAGATATCTTTCTTTTTCGCGCAGGACCTGGGGCTCGCTTAACATCGGATCCGTAACACGCTTCATCCACTGTCCAGCGAGTTGGATGTCGTGAGCCTCGATCCCGGCATTGATTCCCCCGGCGACAATCAATGCAACCGTAGGCGCTAAGGAATAACCCTTGCTGTAGGCTGTCTGGGCAGAGTTGAAGTCACGCTCGGTTGTGTACAGGTCGCCGAGTGCTAGATAGGGAACGTACAGCGACGGGTCGATCTGCACCAAATGTTCGAAGTACTTTTGCGCATCCTGATTGCTTCCTGCCGCTCGCGAAGCGTACCCGGCTGCAATCAGGGCAGACCTGTTATCGGGATCGACTGCGAGAATCTTCTTGAATGCAGAAAGTGCATCCTGGGTTCGACCCATCTTCAGCAGGATGTCACCGCTCAGTTGCAGGTTGTCACGGCTGGCCGCATTGATTGCCAGCGCGTCGTCGATGTCGGTAAGAGCGCCGTTTGTATCACCGGTACCGAGCTTTATCGACGCGCGCAGCCTTAGAAACGACTCCCGATTGGGCCCCGATGCATCGACCGCCCTGATTTCACTTTGCGCCGTCTGAAGCTCGCGCTGCGCGCTATCTTTATCGGAGGTCGCCTGATAGAGAGCCATCAAATCCATGTGCAACTGAATGCCATAGAGCGGACCCTCAGCAGGATTCTGCGGCAGACGGGCTATTGCGGCACTATATTCCTTGATGGCGTCCGCGTCCTGGTCCCGCAACTGCGCAATCTCTCCTCGGATTGCGTGCAGTCGATAATTATCGGCCTCAAGACCCGCGGCGCGCTTGAGGAACGGATCGGCCCCATCGATCGAGCCGGACGCGATTTGTGCCTGCGCGGCTGCAAGTTGCAACCCCATATCTCCATGCGCTGAGTTCGCAGCCTGCGAATAGAGCGCCGCCGAGTTCCTAAGGTCGCCATTGAGCTGATAGGTGTAGGCAAGCTCTGCGGTTACATCGGGCCTCGGGTTACGAATCGATTTCAGTGCCGCAATAGCCTCTCCGTACTGGCCCATTTCGCGATATTGACCTGCCAGAGTTCTCTGGACATCGGGATCATTGGGAGCGCGCCGCTCCGCCAGCTCTATGTAATGGTTGGCTTGGTCCGTCTGCTTGGTCTGCTGGTAGCAAAGAGCCAGCAGGAGTTCGGCGCGCGCTCCCGGCTGAATCGTTTCGGCTTTTTCCAGCGAATCGATGGCATTCGCGTAATCTTTCGCCCGCAAGTACATATTGCCGAGCAGCACCAGGTCGTCTCTGCGTCTTGGATCGGTTGTCGTCACCTGCTTCAATAACCGCTCCGCATCCGCGGTGCGCCCCATCACGATGTCGCATTGCGCAAGCCCAGACAGACCTTCGAGCGAATTCGGACTTAGCTTAAGACCACGATTGTAGGCATCAACCGACTGCTGATATCTCATGTCGAGCCGGGCCGCATAGCCAAGCAAGAACCACAACTGAGGGTCGTTGGGTGCTGCCTGCGCCGCACGCTGTGCATAGTCATATGCCTGAGCGTGATCTCCACGCTGAAGCGCCAATTGCGCAGCCCGTGCCAGCCGCGCATTCTGAATGTTCGAGCCCCAGCCAAGTTGCTGATCGGCTGGCTGACCCTTGCCGGTCTCCGCTTGAGGGCTTTTACTGCCGTCCTGGCCGAGCTGGTAGGTTTGCGCGTGTATAGTGCCCGTTAACGCACCGCACACGGATAACATCAGCGACAGCATCACTCGAGGTACAGCTTTCAAAGGGTTTCACCAGGAGCGGGAATTTTCAAGCACTCCCTTATGATGCCCAATCTGCCATTGCTGTTGGCTATATCAAAACGAAGAAGCAATGTGCCGCAAAAGGGTTGTTATGACTTGAAAAGAAGGTTTGGCCAAGGCAACCATAACCCCCGCTTTCCAATCGTAAAAAGTAGTTAGTGTAACTTTCATTTTGTCTTTCATCTTGTCGCTGTCATTGAATTCGCATTGCGGGGGTCCAATGTGAGGTTTTTGACAGTAACGCTTACCACGCTTGCAAACACAATTGCAGAACGTTAAGCGAATTTACATTCGCCTGAATTGAAGAGGTAAATTGTGGATCAATCACCAAGGCTCGAGTCGTCGCCACAGCCCATACCCTTTTCGTATCTTTTTTTGGTTGTTGTCGCAGTTCACCTGCCGCTCCTGATGATGAAGTTGCCCTTGAAGTCGTACGACACGAATTTCCATATCTTTTTTGCCTCACACTATCTTCACCATTGGTTCGATCCCTGGAATGCGAAGTGGTACGCCGGCTTTTCGCAAACAACTTATCCCCCACTTCCGCAACAATGGACAGCACTGCTTTCGCATATCTTTGGTTTGGACCTGGCATACATGGCGGTTCAATTCACTGCCATCCTGCTGCTGGTGGTCGGAGTGTACCGGTTTTCACTTTTGTGGGTCGGTCCACGTGCAGCGTCGATTGCGGCGCTGGCAGCCGTTTTCCTCGGCTCTGAAAGCTTCCTTGTTTACTCGGCAGGACAGTTGGGCACAACCTTCGCTGCGCCGATTTATCTCAACGCGCTGCCATTTCTATTTGAATGGGTCAGGCACGGCAACTGGCGCGCATTCGTAAAAGCAAGTTGTCTATTCACTGCCGCGGCGGCAGCCCATCATGCCACGCTGCTCTTTGGATCGATTTTCTTTGCATTGCCCGTGCTGGCACTTGCTCTTCTCGATCGTGAAGATGGAAAGCGGCTCTCTTTGTCAGCCTTCGGGGTCCGTACAGCGACCATCGCGTTGCTGGTCGGGGGCGCAATTGCAGTCGTATTGCTCCCATTTTGGATCGCTCTGATTCACTATCCTGTGACACAGACGCCGATTCCGCATCCCAGCCGTGCGAACTTCATCTTGAGCCCACAGTGGGGCCTCAACTACTTCGTCGTTCCCTATGGCGCTCTCATCCTGGCACTCCCCTTCATCTTCATTCGCGGGTCTATGGATAGCCGTCTCCGTCCCCTGCTTTTCGGATTCTGGCTGGCATTCCTGCTTGGTCTGGGTGGAACGACTCCGGTAGGCCACTTCTTACTCGGACGGGCTTTCGATGTCTTGACAATGGAACGCTTCAGTTATTGGGCAACTCTGCTCGCGCTGCCGTTTGTTGGACTCCTTGCTGAAGAGTTGATCGAAAGATTTCATGCGCGCGCGGCGATCAGCCTTGCGATTCTGGCCACATTCAGTTGCGCGTTGGCCGTAGCGTGGTCGACCTATCGCCCCGCGGATGCCGAAGACTTCAAGGTAGATTCGGTTGCGGCATGGCTCAACCGTGACGGTCACGATCAGTACAGGTACGTCACCCTGGGATTCGGAAATAAACTGTCCCGGCTGGCGATGATGACGGACGCGGGCACCGTTGATGGTGAATGGAATTCAGGCCGCATGCTGCCGGAATTGACTCGCTACGGCGGAGGCGCGCTAACCAGTGCGAAGTACTTTGGCACCGCGGGTCTCGACTCGCTTCGCGCCATGCTGACGGATAGCGATCAATACGGATTGAAGTGGGTTTTTGTCAGAGATCGGTATTATGACCCCCTGCTTGCCTTCGCAGGCTGGCGACCAGTCGACGCCCTCGAAGATAACACGATCGTGATTTGGAGCAAAGACGGCGTGCCGCCGGCGACTCCGGTAAACGCGCCGCAGATTCCTCCGCACTGGCAAGGACTCATGTGGGGAATTCTTCCGGTGGGCAGCAGCATTCTCGCGATCATCGTGCTACTGATTCCTGAAAAAAGAAGAGTGCGTGTCGCAGTGGAGCGCCCCATCTCCGCTGGCGACGATTTCATGTCCGGGAGGCTCGCGTCATGAACAAAGGGGGACTACTCGCCGTTTTCCTGATGGCTGCCACCATAGCCCTGGTGGTGGCCGGAACCTTGTGGCCGATACCCTCCGCGCTGGCGTATGCGGGCAACCAACACCTGTTGCAGTCTTCGTCGACTCCGGAAGAGGCCGTTGGCAACCTGGGGGAAGCGATACGCGAACGGGCGTTTGAAAAGGCGTATTCAAGCCTGGCGAACAAGGCCCAGTTTACCGAACCGCAGTTTGAGCACGACCTTGGCGGCTATTATCCGAGTCTGCTGACATATGCGACGCTCGACCATTTCGACGTGCGGCCGCTTCGCTCCTCCGCCAGCGATGCTGACGTTCAGCTCAAACTGTATTGGTCTACTGTCGTTGGCATCGCCACCGTCAACCGGAATGTTCATGTGGTCAAAAACGGCGCTGAGTGGCAGGTTGTGTGGCCCATTGAAAAACAACCCGTGGTTCCACCCCAGGTTATCCCCGTTAATTATCTGCGATGGGATGTAATCTATCGCGGCGCCGGAGACGACTGGGGCACGCAGGATGTTGAAGCACCGCATGTGCGCATCGTCGATATGCACCCTGTCCAGCGCGCCGATGGCGTATTTATCCTGGGCGAACTACTGAATGAAGACGTAGTGCCGGCATACGTATCGGTATCGGCAACGCTGCTGGCCAAAGATCAATCGACAATTGCGACGGGAAGCAGCTTTGACAAGATCTCGCATCTTCTGCTGCCCAAGCAGGTGACTCCATTCCTTATCCGGTTCCCTGATCGATCGCTTTCCGGCGTGGGCAGTATTCGCATGACGCCCTTTTCGACCCTGATTTCAGCGTCGGCAGACCCGGTAATAGAGATTGACGATGAGCACCTCAGTCCGGCCCCCGACGCGTCTCTGTCTGGGCAACTCATCAACCAGAGCGGTCAGACTGTGAACGTCGCACACGTGCTTGGAACGTTCTATGACAAGAGCGGCAATGTTGTGTGGGTTGCAGATCGATACGTCGATACCGCGCTGCTTCCTCAAACCCCGGTTCCATTCAATATTCACATTCCTGAAGACCTGGCTCGGAAGATCAGCACCCAGCGCACCATCGTTGCCTCGTACAGTGAGGTAGGCGCGCTGTGAAGTCGAAGCTCACATTTCTAGCATGCACCCTGCTCATCGCTGCGCCAGGCCTGCTCTCGCAAGATGGACACCTGCAGGCTCCTAAATCAATCGCAGCCGGCAATGGCTTCTCCATACAAACCAGCGGAAGCGGCAAAGCTACCCTATATATTGTGGGCCCCAATCAGGTGTTGAAGCGCGAGGTCGAGCTCGGGCAGCCGGTACCGTTCGCATCGGGTACGCTCCATAATGCCGGGCACTATCTGGTGATTCTCAAGACAGATGGTTCAGTCGACAAACGCGAGCTCGACGTCACGGCTGCGAGTAACGCTTCTGAACTGACGTTTCTCGCCAGGCCTTCCCGTCTGCCCGTAGGTCTTCACGACGGCATAACCGGAGCTGTGTACGTCTTTGACGCGTACAAGAATCTGATTACCGTCCCTGCGTCAGTGTCTTTCGAACTTACCAATCCAGCGGGTGCCGCCCAGACGCGCGTTGTGCAAACGCACAATGGCGCAGCATTCACGGCCATGGATTCGACTCAGCAACAAGGCGCAGACAAATTCACCGCACGATTAGGCGACGTTACCAACACCCGCATCGTGGGGCAGGTTCCAGGCGATCCTTGTGGGATCAAGATGTCGGCAAAACCCTCAGGTCAGCAGATCCAGCTTGTAACCGAACCGTTGCGCGATTGCAGTGGCAATGCGGTGCCTGATGGAACCATTGTCACTTTCACTGAGACCTACGATGGCGCTGAGACTACCGTCGATGTGCCCCTCAAGCGCGGCATAGCACAAGTAGACATGCCCGTCCACCATGGAGCGCTGCTTACTGCAGCCAGCGGAGTTGTGCTCGGAAATCAGATTCGCTGGGAGGGACAATAATGTTGAAGTCATTGAAACGACTCCTTCCTGCGCTCTGTGTACTTGCATTTACGGGGGCGAACCATGCAGCCGCACAGGCAAACGTGCGCATCGAACCACCAGTAGCCCAACAAGGGGCGCGCATATTAGAAGAGCAGACCGCATCAGCTGCAATTCGGGATTACTTGCAATCATGGAAGAGTTTAAGTGCAGCGCTCGAACAAAACCGCGCAGATTTGCTCAACCCGGATTTTTCAGGGACGGCTCGAGACAAGCTTGGCGAAACGGTGCAAGAGCAAGACGGAGCCGGCCTGAGCGCGCAATATCAAGACAGTTCGCATGACATCCAAATTGTTTTTTATTCGCCTGAAGGATTGTCTATCGAGCTGACCGATACAGTAGAGTACGACATGCAGGTTATGGATCATGGCAAGTCCATTGCGAACCAGCACATGCGTTCGCGCTACATCGTGGTATTAACCCCCGCTGAGGCGCGATGGAAAGTACACGTCTTCCAGGCGATGAACTAGTGACTGCCGAATGACTTACGTTGCCGGCGGGACCAAAGCAAGACACGGAATGAAAAAAGATAGAAGAAATAGGGTTGTCGAAATAGATAAGTATTATCGAATAAATTACCTGCATAGGAGCTAACAATGATTTCGGTGGTTGTCCCCATATATAACGAAGAAGAGCTCGTCTTAAGATTTCACGAGGCTGTCGCCAACTCCATGCAAGGTGTTGTCGACGATTGGGAAGTTGTTTATGTAAATGACGGTTCGAAGGATTCGTCTCTCGAGTTGCTCAAAGGACTGCAAAACCAGGATCCACACGTTGTTGTGGTAGATCTCTCTCGCAATTGGGGGCACATGGGTGCCATCTCAGCCGGGCTTCAGACAGCCCAGGGCGATGCTGTGATTCTGATGGATGGCGATTTTCAGGACCCCCCTGAAGTCCTTCCGCAATTTATTGACGAGTGGCGCAAAGGAGTCGAGGTTGTGGTCGGCGTGCGCCGCAGCCGGCAGGAGAGCCGCAAAGTTCTTGCCGTTCTCTTCCCTCTTTTCTATCGCGTTTTGGGTATGCTCTCTGACTACCCGATTCCTCTCAACGCCGGCATCTTCGGCCTGATGGACCGCAAAGTTGTCGATTCAGTCAATGCGCTGCGGGAAAGAAATCGCTACCTGCCGGGCTTGCGGGCATGGGTCGGCTACAGCAACGCCATTGTCTACTACGATCGGCAAGATCGCCTGGCCGGAGACGGCAAGCTGTCGTTCATCAGCCGCATCAAGTACGCCATGGATGCGATCACCAGTTTCAGCTACAAGCCGCTGAGACTCAGCTTCGCGCTCTTTTGCTTCTCCAGTTGCCTGGCATTGATGTTGTTTGTAGCGATGCTGTTTTCATCCAGCGCGGTCGCGGCTACCGGCCTCGGCGTGGCAGGCGCGGTGTTCTTTGTGGGCAGCTTGTTGCTCCTTTCAGTCGGCCTGCTGGGCGAGTACGTAGGCCGCGTGTACGATGAGGTCCGTAGCCGGCCGCTCTCTCTCATTAGCGAGGTTTACCGCGCCCAGGTCACGCTCGCAACACAGGCTGGATACATCGCGGTTCAGAACGGCAGTTTCGCGGTGCCTATCCAGATGCAGAGCCAATCCAACGCTTCCCGGGCAGCATAACAATCTGACCCCCCTTTCGCGGTCACTCGAAAGGGGGTTCCCTCCAAGGTTCCTTCCCCACGCCGCATCTATAATCTCCCCAACTAAGTCTCGAGTGCCTGCCAAGCGCATAGCGTCGTTGCTGACGGGATTTCACCGCAAACAAAGACGGGTGTTAGTCCTCCTATAGCCTGCAATTTCGAGGTGCTCGACTGTCCTCAGAAACTGCGGGCGGCCTCTTTTGCTCCTTTAAAAGAAGGCCACATAGCCGGCAATATCGGGGCAAGTCGGCGTTGAGTTTTAGAGATATCCAGCCTCCTATTTAGAGGCGCTGGAGGAACTGCAACTCGGAATTCCTGGCTCTATCGCTGTCCCCTCTTCATAATCGTTCCAGGTCTCAATCATCATGAACGGAATGGCATTATCGGGAGGGAAGTTTTTATGCCACAAATTCAACGTGTCCTGGTACGTCTGCCCACAACGTGCGGAGATATGACGATTCAGGCCCCACGACGCTTTGCTGTCATCGAAGCTGGCCCATGCGCCGCCGACGATGATCTTGTCGGGATATTTTGAATCCATTGTTTCGTAGAAATTATCCAGATATTGCTCGCCCCAGTTACTACCATCTGCAGCCCAGCCCTTGTCACCCGGATTGATCCAGGCATAGAACCCATCGAACGCCTCAGAACCTGCTCCAGGCAGATTCTCGTATATCAACCACGGCTTAGGATCCCATTGATCTACCGCCGCGCGCACCTTTTTCCAGTCGGTGTGTTTTCCCGTGGGGAAAATAAAAAACACTGGCCGCCCCTGATACGTGAGATAAGCCTGATGACCGGGCGCTTTCGATGAAAGATACGTATCGTGAAACATCGTGAAATCAGCGATCGCTTCGTCAGTTGCTCCATCGTCCTGGTTCGTCTCGTCGTACATCATCGCCACTTTAAATGAGTTCTTCTCAGAAGCCGCCTGCATCAGGGCGTAACTTTGGTCAATAAATGGCTCGCGATCGCCATACCAGTCAACAACAAACGCAGAAATGCCCATCGCTTGCGCCTGATGAATCTGCTGGCTTATGGCTGCTGGATCGTGCGATGAATAGCCAATTGAAATGTGCCGCGGATGTCCGAACCACGCCTCGTAGAGAGCAATCACTTCAGGTGAGTTACCAGTTGCGCGGTATTTCAGTGGGGATGGCTGCGTAGCACCGTGTCCCGGACAACCGCGGGGCAGAAAGAGGGCAAGAAGTATCAAAAGGCTTAACCGATTAAACATAGCTCTAAAACTTAGAAGCCCGGGCAAATAGTCAGGTTGTCAACCGAGTAGTTTGAAATTGCGCCCCGGCCGCCAAGACGAGTCACCGTCCGAGCAGCCAGAATGCGGGTTTCCGCATCGGACCATATGTAGCCCATCTCAATGATGCGACTGAATTAATCCTTTTCCCCGACACTCTGAAATGGAGCATAAGTGAGTGGTCAATAATCCACCTTTCAAGCCCGGCACACTGCGGCAGAGAATCGTCTCCGGAAGCGTCATTCTGCTCTCGGGTTCCGGACTTACTACCGCAATTAATCTGGCTTACAACGTCGTAGTGGCCCGTTACCTCGGCCCCCAGGGCTACGGCCATGCCACGGCAGTTTATACGCTTCTTGTCATCCTCTCGGCTGTCACGCTCTCTTTTCAGATTGTCACTTCAAAGGTTGTAGCTCAGCAGGCCTCTATTGAAGCCAAAGCCGCGGTTTATCGCGACCTCCACCGTAGCGCGTGGGTATGCGGCCTCCTGGCTGGCGCATTCATTTATTTATTCCGAGACGCAATTACAACTTACCTTCAACTTCCGGATACGAGTCTGGTCGCTCTTCTCGCAATAGGAACGGCCTTCTATGTCCCTCTCGGAAGTCGTCGCGGATATGTGCAGGGAATCTATGGATTTTATCGGCTGGCATTCAATCTCGCGATTGAAGGCGCGGTACGGCTGGGCGGATCGTATCTCCTAATCCAGCTCGGTTATGGCGTTCGCGGCGTTGTTGCGGCAAACGCCGGTGCCATTGCCGTCGCCTATCTGGTCATTGCGCCTGCCCTCAGAACTCCCGTGGCCAATCCTCTTAATTTGCTGCATGCGCTGCGCGAAATATTTCAGGCCGTCGTTTTCTTCTCGGGGCAAGTTCTCATAAACAATTGCGATATCGTCCTGGTAAAGCATTTCTTCTCTGCGGAAATGGCCGGCATTTATGCGGCAGTGGCGATGGTAGGTCGAGTCATTTTTGCATTTTCCTCGGCCGTAGTAAATACAACGTTTCCGCTGGTCGCCGGTACACATCATGAAGACCGAAAAGATCTCAGGGTAATTGCAACGTCGCTGTTACTGGTGCTGCTGATTGGATCGGGATTAGCTCTGAGTCTTCTCTTCGCTCCATCCTGGCTATGGACAACTCTATTTGGATCTCGATTCAGGATTGCAGGGGACTATAACATCTCGTCGCTCCTGGCGCTCTACGCCATCACTACTGTCATCTATTCGCTCAGCGTCGTTATTGTGACCTTCGAAATGTCGTACAAGATCGCCAAATCGAGCTGGGTGCAGCTGGCTTTCAGTTGCGTTCTGATCGCAGGGATCTGCCGCTTTCATGCTTCCCTCCTTCAGGTCATTATTGTCCAGTTGGTGCTGCTGAGTGTTCTTTTCATATTCGTGGCCATTCCGTTTCTCATCAGCTCTCTCACCGACCCCAAAGACATGCTGAAACCAGAAACATACCGGCCTATCAGGCTCATACGGCACATCACGGAAGACGAAGTTATTGCCGAGTTCCTGAAAAGCGATTTTCATTACCCCGCTTTTCGTGACTATTACGAGTCCTTCCGCGGCATAGTCGCAAATCCAAATCTTCACGATGCCAGTGAAAATGCCAAGCGCCGGGCTCTTTTGTTCATTCGACATTTGTCCTTGTGGAAAGAGATCCCTGCTGATACTCGGTGGTATGAAGCGGAACTCACCTACGAAGACTTGATCAACGTCAGGGCATTTCCACGCGCCCAATGGCGCAGACCGGCCCATGGCAATTTTTCAATGACCAAAATTGTTGAAGGGGTCCGCAATCGTCAAAACACACTGGACGATCATTTCCTGGCTAAGATCACCGCCATTAGTGATCGACTCGCAGAAGACAATGCCAGTTTCGGCTCGTTGATTCTGATTGGGCTTAACGAAAACGAACCTCTCACAGTCCTCGACGGGAATCATCGCCTGGTTGCCGCTATGCTTGCGGCGCCGGATGGCCTGCAAACGCTCAGATTCATATGCGGACTATCGCCTCGAATGATGGAATGCTGTTGGTACAACACGAACCTGGGAACTCTCTTCAGCTACGGCAAGAACATTTTGCTCAATATGATACGCAAACCCGAGGCCGAACTTGTACGCCTTCTCGAGGACGTCTCGTAGCACAATACTAAGAACTCAAGATAGGACGGCGCTTAATGATTCGAGAGCGAGAAGTTAGCGTAAGACAGTTACCGAAGACCTTTGTCGCCAGGCAAATATCGGCCTTCTTTTCTGAGATTAAGAGTTGTCTCGATGTCGATCGCCCTTGCCTCGTGATCGACTGCGCACAACTAGCACAGATAGATAAGCAGATTGTCCTTTGGCTGCTTCTTTGTCTTGAAGAGGCAATGAAAAGAAATGGCGATGTACGACTCGCCGGCGCTTCGCCCCTGGCTAGAGCTGCATTGAAAGCGGCCGGCGCCGATGTCCTGTTCAGATGTTTTGACACGACAGCGGATGCGGTGGCGAGTTTTCATCGGCGAGCTATCAGTTTTCCATCGCGCGCCAGCACACAGTGCGCCAATGAGTCCGCTGCTTGATGCCAGGCGCACGGCGACATCATTGAGACATGGCTAGTCACAGGCGCGCGGTATATCGGAGGCTGCATCAAATGTTATATCGGTCGATTGTAAAACGCTTCTTCGCCGCATTACTCACAATGCTATTGGTAATTCCGGCAGCACGGGCAGTTCCAGTACCACAGCAGTCAGCCACCTCTTTACCCAAGGAGCCGGATTCACAGCCGGCTCAGATCCAACTGCAGAGTTCCGCTCTTCCAGATGCTCCGTCACCACAAGTGAATCCTCAGAATGCGCAACCGAACACATCACAATCGGCCACCGAACAGCAGCAGAACACTCCTGCATCCCCAGTCGGCACGGCTGCCGCACCTGCGGAAGAACCGGTAGGGGCAGCGGGATCAAGGCCGGCCGGGGCCGTTATCGCTCCGGCAAAACAACGTCGCGTACACACATTTCTGATCAGCATCGGCCTAATCGCTGGGGCGGGCATCGCGATTGGAACTGTTGCGGCGCTGTCTCACGCCAGCCCCAGTCAACCTCACTGAAGCCACACCTCTGCGGAGAATACTCATGCCTGCGCGCGGCACAACACGTCCCGTCACTCTGGTAAGTTTCTCCGGTATCGATGGCGCCGGGAAAAGTACCCAGATCAATGCACTTTGTCAACGGCTGCACAAGATGGGCGTGAGGGTCACACTCATTCGATTCTGGGACGATGTCTCCAGGCTGAAAGCGATAAGGGAGTCTGCCGGGCATAAGTTATTCAAGGGAGATAAGGGGATCGGAACACCCGAAGCGCCAATCACTCGGAAAGATAAGAATGTCCGTTCGTGGCCGATGACCTGTATCCGCCTGGCCCTTTACTTTTTTGACGCTCTGTCCGCTCGCAGTTCAGTCAACAGGGCGCTACGCTCCAATGCCGATGTCATCATTTTCGATCGCTATTGTTACGACGAGCTGGCAAATCTAGACTTGCACAATCCCTTGTTGCGTAGTTATGTCGCCCTGCTATTGAAGATTGTTCCAACCCTTGATAAGAGCTTTTTGCTTGATGCTGAACCATTGCACGCGCGCATGAGAAAGCCGGAGTACCCGCTCGACTTTGTCTACGAAAACCGAGCAGCCTACTTGCAGTTGCAACAGTCGACCGGCAGATTGACCGTTATATTGCCGAGCAGTGTCGAAGAGGTTGAACGATCGATCTGGCGGCACATATTAGAGAGTCTGCATTGGCCGTCGAATGCCGGCGAAGGTGGCGCTCACTCTATTGACATTCAGTACACAGAAGCACACGCACTGGAAGGGCCACCTATCCGCCCGGCCGCCTAAATCAAATTCTCATGGCCTCTCTTCACCACCGATAGACTGTCAGCTCATCGAGATATACAGTTGACGATCCACTCCCTGAGGTGGCTCCATCAACCTGGAAGTTGGTAAGGAGAGTAGGAGCCCATCCAAGCGCAAATGCCGAGGGCACCGTGGCGTTAATGATAGACTCCGCGCCATCGAACCAAACAGACTTGTATGTTACGTTGCCATCGCTGTCGCGCGAGTAACTGACTTCAACATGATGCCAGGCGTTGGTCTTCCAATTACGCGGATTGCATGAAGCCGTGGAATGCAGCCATCTGTCTACAGGAATCAACGGACTACCGATGTTCGCCGTGTAGTCCCACGTCCCGGTCCATCCATCGCACTGAAATCCAAAGATGACCGTCTCGCGATTGGCCATAACCTGATTCATGTCCATTTCCACGTTGGCGATGTCACTCGAAGGGCCGGCGACGTAAATCCATGCATCGTACAGGAAATTCGTTGAAGTTGTGTCGTCCCCAAATGATGCGCTGTAGCGCTCATCCCCGTAACTGGAGTACACAGTTGTAAATTTGCGCGAATTCCCACTCATGGATGGCGAGTTAGAGAGGATAGTGACACCATTGGCGCCGCCAGACTGGCTGCTGTCTACACCCGCATGCCAATTTGCCAGCGCCTGAATGTTGCTCACGCTGATGGCATTCGAAGCGATAGCAGGAGCGCTAGTCAGGCTCGTTGTCACGGGGTCAACCGAAATTGCAACGTCGGTAACGCACACAGCGCCTTCATTGCCCCATGCCTTAACATGCACAGTGTGCGAGCCGGTCGCGGCCTGCACCTGGGCATTTACAGACGAACTGTCTACGATCGTGGTATCTGAGCTGTTGTCGAGGGAATATCCCATCGCTGAAATATTCTGCGACGAACAGGCGCTCGCGTTCGCAGATAGGTTAAAGGGAGAGGTAACTACTGCATCGTTCGCGGGGCTTGACACAGTTACTGCTGCCGCCGCAGGAATTACCGACATAGTAAACGAGAGGAAAAGAGTGGAGATTGTTTTCACGGTGGTCTTTTGATCCTTTCGGCCGGATAAAGATGGGTTCTGCTTTAATGAACACGTGGCCCGAATCGCCCCTGGAGTGCGTTAGGAGCTTCGTGCAAATTCTCTTTCCAAGTGGTGTATTTTCTAGCCCTTTGTTCCTGTGAAACGGTTTGTAACTTTTACGAATTTCGAGTTATGCATTTCTTTGCAACTTGCGCCACATTTCTTTTACTTACAGGCGACATCTTCATGTCAGCCCGCATCTATACCATCAACAGGGATTAGGGTTGTACTAGCCGAAATGTAGTCGTGTATGACGTGAAGGTCTGTGATTTGCCTCACGTCTGCACGACGCCTTGAAATGCCCCGATTTCAGCATTCATGGCTTTTATGCAACAGCTTGGTCTTTGCTGTGGGCTGTAACAAACAACGCGACGCTGTGCAGTCGCGTTGCGGCAACCTCTATATCATCGAGAGCCGCGCCCCGCCTCGCAGCGGAAACGGAAGCTACTGTTCTCGCTTTTGTCTGGTTGGAATCAAAGAGCCCGGTGAAACACGATCCAACACACTTCTTGCGACCCTTGGAAACCTTCTAGAAATCAACTAATCAAGTGGAATACTTGAGCGATGATACAACGGTTTGGGTTTTTCTCAATCACTTTTTTAGAGATTTTTTGCTGACGAATGAGCAGAAACTGTATCGAATGTGCGTATTAGCAAAAGGCGCTTTAATTACATGCAAAGCTTCAAGTATCAATAGCTTTTCAATCTCGTTTCACACGTCAGCCCCTTCACATTCTCAGGCGGTCTCACTTGTTCGAAAAGGTTTCGAAGTTTTCCATGCACTTGGCTGCACGGGACCCCTTCCTCCGCATCTTAAGTTTTGAGTGAAGCGTTTTTCGGCCACTCGACAACAAAGAATGCATGAAAGGCTGCCATGCTCTCGAGCTTGTCGCGCAAACGACTCTTGTTTCTCGTTCTCCTTACATTTCAATTGGTTGCGTTGTACCCATGCGCATTCGGCGCGTCATGCACTACCCAATCGCAAATGACGTCGGCGCAACGTGAGTCTCTTATAAATACTGTGCGCATCATGGCGATGCAAATTCAGGTTGGGGATGCGCAAGGCCTCCGTGCATTAACAATTCCTGCCGTGGCGGCTGACTTTGGCGGAATCATGGATTCAGTGGTCAGGCTGAAACCGCTGATACAGCAGGCTGCGATAACTGTCGATACGCTCTACATTCTCGATGCTTCGACCGATCCCGCAGCCGCTCAGAGAACTGACTTCTATTGCGGGTCTCCCGTCGTGGTGCTGACCTTCGCCGATCTGCCTCCTGGCACTTACGCTTTGGCTGTCGTTCATGCTACAGGTGTTCCTCAACCGCACCAGTTATCGCTGATCTTGTCCAAGACACATGACAATCGCTGGATGCTTGCCGGCTTTTTCGATAAGCCAATGACTGAAGCAGGCCATGATGGTCTCTGGTATTGGGTTTCGGCACGTAAATTTGCGCAGGCTCCATCAAGCTGGGCTGCCTGGTTCTACTATCGCCAGGCGGCGTTCCTTCTCGATCCACTCGACCTGATGTCCAGTCCCAACCTGCAGAAGTTGCAGCATGAAACCGACGACGTGCATCCGGGCGGACTTCCAGTTACCGACACGTTGACTTTGAAAACACCTGGCGAGGCTTTCGCCGTAACTGCGATTGACACAACAACGGAATTTGGAGGCGCGCTGGATCTCGAGGTGCATTACACGCCCGATGCGGCGCAGGCCGCTCAATTGCGCGATCCAATGCAGGCACGTAAACAGGTCACCGAAATAATGCAGGCGCTGCTCATCCAGCATCCCGATCTTCGCGACGCTTTCCATGGCTTATGGGTCCGCGCAGACCAAGGGACGAATTCCCTGTTCGCCTTGGAGCTGCCGATGGATAGTATCGTTGCATCTCGCACCTTGCCGAGTGCGGTCGCCTCCCCATCCCAGCATGTAGCTGTCTTCCCTCCTCAGCCATAGACATCCCCTGACGCATCATCCCGGGCAGCATGCCATCATCTGATGGCGAATTTGCGCACTATGCGCCACACTCGCGCTGATTGAAATGGAAAATTGGCTGCACATCGAGAGAAATTGCTTTGAAGCGGTTTTTGATGGGATGAAGGTATGCCCAGCGCCTTTACATATGCTCCTTTGACCGCTGCTCCTGACCATGCTTTATTCACACCCGCAACTTACTTTTCGCCGCTGCCAATATTAATCACGTTTTCCTGATATTTTGGGCGCATCGAGCCTTGCAAAAGGTTGCCTGCCAAATGCCAACTATGTAAGATTACTTTCAGTCGAAGCGACTGATTGCCTTTCGGTCAGAACAGAACGCCCGCGACGTGATTCCTGAAGCTGCAGAATCCGATCGTGCCAGAACTTTGTTGAAAGAAGCAGGCCGAGAACGAAGTTGAAATCTCTACTTCGACCGGCCCTTCATCAAAGAGGTCTGCTGAGTTCCTTGAATCGAACGTTCGCCCTCGTTTCAGGCTCTGAACAGCCCAACTGAAAAACTTATGGAATGCCGGTCTGCCCCGTAAATGTCGCAGGCAAATAAAGTCTGTGTGTCTACGAGAAACGATACCGTATCAGTCTGCGCACAATTGCTTGATCGCGTGCGCGTTTTGATCACTGAGTCCATATGCGTCTTGTTCGACCAACCCGATACGGTGCGCCGAAGGCTCGATCTCTGCGCTCCGGCTTGGCTCAAGCTGGATTAAGTACCACCATCCCCCCCACAAAAAGGTATTGTTAAATGCGAATAGTCAAGATCCTCTCCCCTTTATATTTGATGCTAATTATCAACATATCGTCGGCATTGGCACAGACCACGATTAGCAGTCCCACCAATAACGAGCAGGTTTCTTCTCCATTTACTTTGGATATGACAGCGAATTCATGCTCCTCGAAGCCGGTCACTGCGGTCGGATATTCGCTCGATAACAGCAGCCAAACTTCTTCGTGGAATGCACAAAGCATCGATGGCCCGGTGGGCGCACCTAGCGGAACGCACACACTGCACGTGAAGGCTTGGAACGACAGTGGGGCCGTGTGCGTGACCGATGTTACCGTCGACGTGGACGCGGCCGGCACCTCTTCAAGTGGCGCATTGTCTGTGGTCCCATCCAACGAGACTAAAGTGAGCAGCATTCAGGCACTCGACAACTGGGTAGCAATCCACGACGGGGGGACTCCCGGTTCATCGAGTGGATCCATGAGCATGAGCAGCAATCCATCATTAGCTGGCGCTTCAAAACTATATGCAAACGAGTTCAACGATTTTGGAGGCGAACGTTATTCGGTACAGTTTGCCGACGATGTGAACGCCACTGGCTTTCTTTATGATGGATGGGTTTACATTGCCAACAACGCCAGTGGCTTTTCAAACCTTGAGTTCGATCTGGAACAGACGATGGCCAATGGCGAGACGGTCATCATGGGATTCCAGTGCGATAGCTGGAGCGGAACGTGGGATTATGCCGTCAATGGCGGGTCACCGACAAAACCGAACGATACCTGGGCGCATTCTCACGCTTCGTGTAACGTGCACTCCTGGGGAGCGAATCAATGGCACCACGTGCAGATTTACTACACGCGCAATGACTCAGGGTGGGTAACTTATAACTCTGTTTGGCTCGACGGCGCCCAGCAGAACCTGAACGTAACGGCCTTCTCCGGCTACTCACTCGGCTGGGGACCGGCGATTGTGACTAACTTCCAGATCGACGGCGCCAGCAGTGGGACAACCTGGGGCAATGTGTATCTGGACGAACTGACCGTATACCGCTGGTAAGGTTCCTCACAAGGCGTTCGATTGGGCCATCCCTCGAGTGAAGTTCATGCTTGGGGGATGACCCTTTTCGGCGAAGTTATTGGACCATCGCTGGGGAGGTTGGATTCCACCTCGCGCCCGGCAATCTCTGAGAGCGTCAGGGCTGAAAGCGACTGTCTCCATTACCCGGCATTGGCCAAGCAAGTCTTTCCGGAGGAAATCGCGATCAGCTCTCCTTTTCCATTGAAATCCCGGTGCGCATGAGCATCTTAAGAGCACTAACCATCGGTCGTGCAGGTCACGGCCCGGCGGAGCTTTGGGCCTCCGACTCCTTTAAATATTAAAGTTATCCCCTTTTTTGTCGCGGCCGGAAGGTGGTATCGAACTGGGCGAAAACCCGGACGCTGGAGTCCAGGGGACCGTAGCAAATACGGCTGGCCTCAAGTCGTCTCCCGGCCCATCAAAACAAATCCCTTCTCGGCAGACAACCCATTAGACCGTCGGTGCATCTTTTTCCTTCATCTCGGGGTGGGCATTTGGGGATGCGGCCGACTCCTTGATTGTTCCTTCCCCTCCCTTTTTCAGGAGTCAAAAAACATGGAAGCAGCGGTTGAAGAGCCCGTTGGCGGCCCTAAAGGCCAGGAATTCGCACCGAATGGCAACCAGGTTCCGGAGTTCGCGACGCAGGAATACTTAACCGCGATTCTTGAAAGCCTTCAGACCATGAAGAATGGGGACTTCAGCGCGCGCCTGCCCGGCACGTGGACTGGATTGCCCGGCAAGATTGCCGACAACTTCAACGAAATTGTTGCGGCTAACGAACAGATGGCACTGGAGCTGAAACGCGTAGGCCAGGCAGTCGGTAAAGAAGGCAAAACGCGTGAGCGAATCCGCATGCAGCAGCGTCGTGGTGCATGGGATGGCATGGAGGTTTCGGTCAACACCCTGGTAGAAGACCTGCTGCGCCCTACTACCGAAGTCACGCACGCAATCGCGGCTGTAGCCCAGGGCAATCTCACGCGGACGGTTCGGCTGGATGTGGATGGACGCCCGCTGGAGGGCGAATTCCTGCGCTCGGCAAATATTGTCAACACGATGATCCAGCAGCTCGGCGTATTCACCGAAGAGGTGACGCGCGTGGCCCGCGAAGTGGGCACAGACGGCAAGTTGGGTGGACAGGCAAAGGTGCCGGGCGTGGCCGGTACGTGGAAAGATTTGACCGACTCAGTAAACTCGATGGCCTCGAACCTCACTGGCCAGGTAAGAAACATTGCTGAAGTGGCAACAGCCGTGGCCAGCGGCGATCTATCGCGCAAGATTACCGTCGATGTGCGCGGCGAAATTCTGCAACTCAAAGAAGCCATCAACACCATGGTGGACCAGTTGCGCTCCTTCGCATCGGAGGTAACGCGTGTGGCGCGCGAGGTGGGTACAGATGGCAAACTCGGCGGGCAGGCCGTAGTGCCCGGCGTCGCCGGCACCTGGAAGGACCTGACCGACTCAGTTAACGCAATGGCCGGCAATCTTACCGCGCAGGTGAGAAACATCGCCGAAGTCACGACGGCTGTGGCCCGCGGTGACCTTTCGCGCAAGATTACGGTGGACGTGAAGGGCGAAATCCTCGAACTGAAAGACACCATCAACACTATGGTGGACCAGTTGAACGCATTCGCAGGCGAAGTAACGCGCGTGGCTCGCGAAGTGGGCACCGAAGGCAAGCTGGGCGGCCAGGCAAACGTGCCCGGCGTGGCTGGTACATGGAAAGATCTTACTGACAACGTGAATTTCATGGCCGGTAACCTTACCGGGCAGGTTAGAAACATTGCCGAGGTAGCAACCGCAATTGCGAACGGCGACCTTTCGCGCAAGATCACTGTGGACGTGCGCGGAGAGATTCTTCAGCTCAAAGAAACGCTGAACACGATGGTGGATCAGCTCAACCGTTTCGCCGGCGAAGTAACACGCGTGGCCCGCGAGGTGGGAACCGAAGGCCGGCTGGGCGGCCAAGCCAACGTGCCGGGCGTTGCGGGTACCTGGAAGGATCTTACTGACTCGGTGAATTCGATGGCCGGCAACCTGACGGCGCAGGTGAGAAACATTGCCGAAGTAACCACGGCCGTGGCACGCGGCGACCTGTCGCGCAAAATTACCGTCGATGTGAAGGGCGAAATTCTCGAGCTCAAAAACACGATTAACACCATGGTGGACCAGCTCAATGCGTTTGCCGGCGAAGTAACGCGCGTGGCCCGCGAAGTGGGCACCGACGGCAAACTCGGCGGACAGGCTCAGGTTTCGGGTGTGGCCGGCACATGGAAAGATCTCACCGACAATGTGAACTTCATGGCCTCGAACTTGACCGGCCAGGTGAGAAACATTGCGGAAGTGGCAACCGCGGTGGCCCGCGGAGACCTTTCGCGCAAAATCACCGTGGACGTGAAGGGCGAGATTCTCGAGCTCAAAGACACCCTCAACACAATGGTGGACCAGCTCAACGGGTTTGCAGGCGAAGTTACGCGCGTGGCTCGCGAGGTTGGCACTGACGGAAAGCTGGGTGGCCAGGCACAAGTACCAGGCGTGGCCGGAACCTGGAAAGATCTTACCGACAATGTCAATTCCATGGCCTCAAACCTGACCGGCCAGGTGAGAAACATCGCGGAAGTTTCAACCGCCATTGCCAACGGTGACCTCTCGAAAAAGATTACTGTAAACGTCAGCGGCGAAATCCTGTTGCTCAAAGAAACCATCAACACCATGGTGGATCAGCTCAACCGGTTTGCCGGCGAGGTGACCCGCGTTGCCCGCGAAGTGGGAACCGAAGGACGGCTGGGTGGCCAGGCGAATGTGCCCGGCGTCGCCGGAACATGGAAGGACTTGACCGATTCGGTAAACTCCATGGCCTCAAACTTGACAGGTCAAGTGAGAAATATCGCTGAGGTTACAACCGCCGTCGCACGTGGCGATCTGTCGCGCAAGATTGCGGTGGATGTCAAGGGTGAGATTCTCGAGCTTAAGAACACGATCAATACAATGGTGGACCAGCTCAATGCGTTTGCCGGCGAGGTAACCCGAGTAGCCCGCGAAGTAGGCACCGATGGCAAACTCGGCGGACAGGCTGTTGTGCCGGGAGTGGCCGGAACGTGGAAGGACTTGACCGACTCGGTGAACTTTATGGCTGGTAACCTTACGGCGCAGGTAAGAAACATCGCCGAAGTTGCGACAGCCATTGCGAATGGCGATTTGTCTCGCAAGATTACAGTGGACGTGCGCGGCGAGATTTTGCAGCTCAAAGAAACGCTGAATACCATGGTCGAGCAGCTTCGATCATTCGCAGCCGAAGTTACGCGCGTGGCGCGCGAGGTAGGGTCGGAAGGCAGGCTCGGCGGTCAGGCAAACGTGCAGGGTGTGGCCGGTACCTGGAAAGACCTCACTGATTCAGTGAACGCCATGGCCGGCAACTTGACTGCCCAGGTGAGAAACATTGCCCAGGTAACTACGGCCGTGGCGCGCGGCGACTTGTCGCGCAAAATCACAGTCGATGTGAAGGGTGAAATTCTTGAGCTGAAAGACACCATTAATACCATGGTGGATCAACTCAACGCGTTCGCCGCTGAAGTTACCCGCGTGGCGCGCGAAGTGGGCACCGAGGGCAAGCTCGGCGGCCAGGCGCAGGTTTCAGGTGTAGCAGGAACGTGGAAGGATCTGACCGACAACGTGAACGTGATGGCCGCAAACCTTACTGAGCAGGTGCGCGGCATTGTGAAGGTGGTAACTGCAGTCGCCAACGGAGTGTTGACGCAGAAGCTTACAGTCAATGCCAAAGGCGAAGTGGCGGCGCTGGCCGAGACCATTAATAACATGACCGACACACTGGCTACGTTTGCCGACCAGGTAACGACAGTAGCTCGCGAGGTTGGCGTGGAAGGACGCTTGGGCGGCCAGGCCAATGTGCCTGGCGCTTCCGGCACGTGGAAAGATCTGACCGGCAACGTGAACCTGCTGGCGGATAACCTGACCAACCAGGTACGCGCCATCGCCGAAGTTGCAACCGCCGTAACCAAGGGCGATTTGACCCTGTCGATTCAAGTTGAGGCGCGCGGCGAGCTTGCAGAACTCAAAGACAACATCAATACCATGATCGACAATCTGCGGCTCACGACTGACCGCAATACTGAGCAGGACTGGCTCAAAACCAATCTCGCGCGGTTTACAGGCATGTTGCAAGGCCAGCGCGACCTGGGTGCTGTAGGCCGCATGCTGCTCTCCGAGCTGGCGCCTCTTGTTAATGCTCAGCAGGGCGTGATTTATCAGATGGGCGGCGGCGAACCATCGGCAGATTCCGGAACGCTCGTATTGCTTTCCACATTTGCTGACACACCCGAGGGCTACGTGAGCGAAGTAAGAATTGGCGAAGGCCTCGTGGGTCAGTGCGCATCAGAAAAACGGCGCGTTCTGATTACCGAGATGCCCAGGAAGACTGCGCCAATACGGTCCGGCCTGTTCAAGGCCCCGCCCAAGAACGTCATCGTGCTGCCGGTGCTCTTCGAAGATCGCGTCAAGGCAGTGATCGAACTGGCCAGCCTGGGCTCATTCACCGCATCGCAGCTCGCATTTCTCGAGCAGCTCACCTCGAGCATTGGCATCGTGCTCAACTCCATTGAAGCTACCATGCAAACCGAGGGCCTGCTGAAACAGTCGCAACAGCTCGCCGCCGAATTGCAGACACAGCAAAAAGAACTGCAACAGACAAATGAACAGCTCGCACAGAAGGCTCAAGAACTTGCCGAGCAGAACTACGAGGTGGAGCGCAAGAATCAGGAAATCGAGCAGGCGCGGCGTGCTCTCGAAGAGAAGGCGCGGGAGCTTGCGCTCACTTCGAAGTATAAGTCCGAATTCCTTGCCAACATGTCGCACGAGCTTCGCACGCCACTCAACAGCATCCTGGTGCTGGGCCAGCAACTGGCAGAAAACCCGGACGGCAGCCTTTCGCCGAAGCAGGTGGAATTTGCGCGCACCATTCACGGAGCCGGAACCGATCTTCTCAACCTGATCAGCGACATTCTCGATCTATCGAAAATCGAATCTGGCACAGTGTCTGTCGAGGCGGAAGAGGTCTTCTTCAGCGCCGTGCTTGAGGCCATCGCCCGCCCATTCCGGCACGAAGCTGAGAATCGAAAGTTGTCCTTCGATGTCACCTCCGATCCAAAGATGGGCCGCAGCCTGGTTACCGACTCGAAGCGCTTGCAACAGGTATTAAAAAACCTCCTCTCCAACGCTTTCAAATTCACTGAGCATGGCACAGTGACACTCACCGTTTCCCAGGCAAAATCCGGCTGGAGTTCGGATCATCCAGTTCTGAATGGTGCGGGCTCTGTAATTGCCTTTGAGGTGAGCGACACCGGCATTGGCATCGCGCCGGAAAAGCAGCGCATTATCTTTGAAGCCTTCCAACAGGCCGACGCCGGCACCAGCCGCAAGTTCGGAGGCACCGGCCTTGGACTCGCCATCAGCCGCGAATTGGCCAACCTGCTGGGTGGCGAGATTCAACTCAGAAGCGTGCCTGGTCAGGGAAGCACATTCACGCTATATCTGCCTCAAACCTACGTGGGGCCTGCCGTTCCGCCAGTTTCCAAAACCGGTGAGAAAAGTGGAGCTGCATCCGGCACAGCCACCTTCCTCACTACGGTAACTGTGGCTGAACAGGAAGCGAGGGTCGAAGATGATCGCGCTCATCTCGAAACCGGTGACAACCTGCTACTGATCATCGAGGACGATCCGCACTACGCCCGTGTGCTATGCGACCTCTCGCACGACAACGGATTCAAGGTGTTGATTGCGAACACTGGTTCCGAGGGCCTGGCGCTGGCCCGCGAATTTCACCCCACGGCAATCTCGCTCGATGTTTTCCTCCCCGACATGCTCGGCTGGACCGTGTTGAATCACCTTAAGCAGGACCCCGTCACCCGCCATATTCCGGTTCAGATGCTTACGCTCGATGAAGACAGACGGCATGGCCTGTCGCGTGGCGCGTTCTCCTATGTCACCAAACCCTCCAGCACGGAAGAGCTCCATGCGGCGCTGGCGCGAATCCGGGACTATTCGCAGCGGCAGCGCAAACGGCTGTTGGTGGTTGAAGACAATCCGGCAGAACAGCTCAGCATTCGCGCACTGCTGGGTTACGAAGACATCGACATCGAAGTAGCTTCATCGGGCCGCGACGCGCTTTCGGCGTTAACAAATGGAGCCTACGATTGCATTGTGCTCGACCTCCGGCTGCCGGATATCAGCGGCTTCGAGGTGTTAGCCCAACTTCGCGACGACGCAGACCTGCAAGATATTCCCGTCGTCGTATTCACGGGAAGAGAACTTAACCCGGAAGAAGATGCCCAACTGCACTCACTTGCACGAAGCGTGGTAGTCAAGGATGTTGAATCGCCCGAGCGGCTGTTGGATGAGACTGCGCTCTTTCTTCATCGGGTCATTACCGACCTTCCACAGGAAAAGCAGAACATGCTTGATCGTCTGCACCGGTCGGACGATGCGCTTGCGGGCCGCAAGGTGCTGGTTGTCGATGACGATGTGCGCAACATTTTTGCTGTCAGCAGTGTTTTAGAAAGGCGCGGCATGACCGTGCTTTCCGCGGGGACAGGACGGGAAGCGATCGAAACGATTGAGTCAACTCCTGATCTGGCCATCGTGTTGATGGACATCATGATGCCGGAGATGGATGGATACGAAACTATGCAGGTGATCCGGCAGAACCCGGCATTGAGGCGGCTGCCCATCATTGCCCTTACCGCGAAGGCAATGAAGGGTGACCGGGAGAGATGTCTCGAGGCTGGCGCGTCAGAGTATCTGGCAAAACCGGTCAATACCGAACAACTGCTCTCTGCGTTGCGGATCTGGCTGCATCGGTAATTGCTGGTTTTGAACTGAGCTTGTTTTCACGCAGCGCTGGCTTGGCGAATGTGCTGCGGATTTGCAATTAGAAATGCGATCCAAGAGCTCGTGCAGCGAGGAGAAATAGCGATGACGGCGGGCGACAAAGTCAACATCCTCATGGTTGATGACCAACCAGCCAAGCTCCTGAGCTACGAGGTCATTCTTGCCGAACTGGGCGAAAACCTCATCCAGGCTCGTAGCGCGAGCGAAGCCCTGTCCATCTTATTGAAGACCAACGTCGCCGTTGTTCTCATGGATGTAAGCATGCCCGATGTGGACGGGTTTGAACTGGCTGAACTTATACGGCAGCATCCTCGCTTCCAGCAGACCGCAATCATCTTCATCTCCGGCGTACACCTTACTGATTCAGACCGGATCCAGGGTTATCGCCGCGGCGCCGTCGATTATATTTCGGTTCCGGTTGTTCCCGAGGTTCTGCGCGCAAGAATCAGCGTGTTTGTGGATCTTTACCGCAAAACCCGCATGCTGGAGTCGCTCAATAAGGAACTTGAGCAGCGGGTAGAAGACCGCACTGTGGAGTTAAGAAAGAGCGAAGCCGAATTCAGAATGCGTGCAGAACTGCTTGAGGTTGCCTCCGAAGCTATCATCATGCGCTCAATGGACAACGACAACATCGAGTTTTGGAATACCGGAGCCGAGAATCTCTATGGCTGGCAGCGCGATGAAGTTATGGGCAAGGACATGCATAAGCTCTTGCAAACGGTTTTCCCGGTCCCGCGAGCGGAAATCCTTCAATCTCTTGTGGAACGCAGGTCCTGGCAGGGCAATCTGATCCAGACTACCAAGAGTGGCGCTCAAATCGTGATTGCATGCCGGAAAACTGTCAACCAGGAGGGCAACGCCGTCCTGGAGATTGGCCGCGATATCACCGCACAGCTACGGGCTGAAGAAGCGCTGCGCGAAACCGAAAAGCTGGCTGCGATGGGCCGCGTCGCCAGCATTATCGCGCACGAAATCAATAATCCACTCGCTGCCATCACCAATATTTTCTACCTGCTGCGCGACCATCCGTCACTCAGCCCGGACGCGCACGCGCTTGCTGAAATGGCCGAGCAGGAACTGCAACGCGTAAGCCATATTACTCGGCAAACTCTTAGCTTTTACCGGGAGTCGAAGCATCCCATATCGATTCAAATCGCGGAACTGCTCGATGACGTGCTAGGGCTGCAGCAACGTGCTCTCAGCTCCGCCGGCATTTCCATTCACAAGGAGTACTCGTCGGTGGCGCCTGTGAATGGATTCCCTGTCGAATTGCGGCAGGTATTTCTCAATCTGATTGGCAACGCGATACAAGCGATGCCCGGTGGTGGAACCCTTGGCATCCATATTCGCGAAGCCACCGATTGGACCAGAGATCGACGCGGCATTATGATATCCGTCATCGATACTGGCAGCGGCATTCAACCTGCGGACGCAGCCCAGTTGTTTCAGCCGTTTTTCAGCACCAAATCAACAAAAGGCACGGGCCTGGGCCTGTGGATCAGCAAGGGCATTATTCAAAAGTACGACGGACTTATTAATTGCAGAAGTTATCGAAGCAAGACAGGATGCGTTACTTGTTTCAGAGTATTTTTCCCGACTAACAGGAGCTTCGATCGCAGTTTCATGGGCAATGAAGAGTCCACTCACGCAGAACGCAAGGTGAGTGTGGGCAGTCCGGGTTAATCCCGACGCCCTGCCAACAGAGATGTTGAGCTGCGTAAAATCCAGGTTATCTGAGCGCTCGCAATTCGACAGAGATGGACGGAAGCACCTGGTCCAGCTTGCTGAATTCTTTCCATGGATCGCGCGTGAGCCTCGCCCTCCATCCCCTAAAGCTCGCGACATTGAACGAAGGCGCCTTGGGTTTATCCAGTTCCTTCCAACTGATCGGAAGAGCAACGGGAACGCCTGCGCGGGCTCGCGGAGAAAATGGCGCCACTGCGGTTGAGCCGCGATCGTTGCGAAGATAGTCGAGGTATATCTTTCCCTTCCGAGCCGACTTGGTCATCTTAGTAATAATCAGGTCCGGTGTCTGCTGTCCAGGTGGCGAACGCAATCTCGGCCACTAACCCTGGTTGAACCCATTGCGCGTTTCGCCGTGATTCAGCAGGAAACGCCACAAAGTGTGAGTTTTTAACCAGCAGCTTGTCGAGCTTATCGCGCAAGATGCGCTTTTAGCTTAATTCTGCTCTGGACGCTGCAGGCCCGGGAACCGTGGGGACATCAAAATTGCTTTTGAATACAACGAAGATCGAACACGCGTGCATCAAATTGCATAGACAATGCTGAAGGTTTTTGTCTTGCCGTCGTGGCAAGTGGACGGCCGAATTTTCAGTTTATTTGGAAGCATGAACAGGGGCCATGGCCGTCGTTATTTGGGTTGTTACCTAAGGGGCCACGTGATAGTCGAAAACCGAGAGGAACCATGAGAAAAGTTGCTGGAAACCGCCGGCCCATCTTCCCCCACAAGCGAAAGGTCGATGGAACATTTGAGTCGTTCTGTGGTGAGTGCTTTTCAACCGTCGCTTCAGCCGATGCCGAGTGTGAGTTGCAGGTGGCGGAGGATGCTCATGAGTGCAAGGGACTCAATTTGTCGAGGGTTCTTCGACCTAGCGATCGAGATTAGGATCGATCGTCGGACGGTTGGTTCTCCGACCATAACCTGCGCACTTCGCGCCTTCCCAACCCCCGCACAGTTGTGTGCCAGGCATCAGCAAAGGAGCCTCTGACAAGATGCAAAGCAGCAGGGGAATTGTTTTTGTCGTCGACGATGAGGTATTGATCGCGAAAACTCTGGCGATGATTCTCAACCAAACGGGCTTTGCAGCGAGCGCATTCGAAGATCCTTTTCGTGCCCTGGAAGCCGCTGCTGGCGGATTAGTGCCCGACCTCCTGATCACAGATGTGATCATGCCGGGGATGACCGGAATTGAACTCGCGGTTCAATTCCAAAGGGAGTATTCCGGATGCAAGGTCCTGCTCTTTTCAGGACAGGCTGCCACTGCAGACATGCTTGCAACCGCCAAACTTCATGGACACGACTTCGAAGTTCTTGCCAAGCCGGTCCATCCTTCCGACCTCCTGGCTAAACTGCGCGATCTCACTGAGAGCAGTGCCAAAGAGGCCTGATTCAAACTCAATGATCTCGATTTGATCTGCGATCACCCCACCCCACCGAGCGATCGGCTTGATCCCCTGTCGGCAAGGAACGCATTTTGCTGGGCCTGCTCATTCTGAGAATCATCCGTCTTAATTAGCATTCAACACTCGTGGAATCAGTTATTTGAAAGACATGGAGGGGTTCCAGGTTGGACCGAACGGTTGCGCCCGAGCTGCACGATAATACCCTGTGGCCAATCGCCCCGTTGCATAACACGCGCGTTGAAATGCGTGTAATGAAAGCGAAATTATTCCTCTAATCTTAATCTGTACTGAGACATACGAGTTTGATATGCTGCACCCAACATTCCTCTGAAGGAGGGGACCCGTGAGACGGCTATTGGTGGTTGAGGACCTTGAAAAAGATCTCAAGCTCGCCGCACGGACCGCTGAATCGCTTGGAATAACTGAGATCGATGCTCGTACCACTTCGAGCGCGGCCCGAACTTATCTTGAAAATGCGCTTGATGGCAGTGGTCCCAAACCGGATGGAATTGTCCTGGATCTGAATCTAGGGTACGAGAGCGGGTACGAATTGTTGCGGTTCTGGCATTGCACTCCGGAATTGTCCAAAATCCCCGTTCTTGTTTGGACCGTACTGGGCGATGAGCAGCGCGAAATGTGCAAACTTTTCAAGGTGAATGGCTTTGTAGCCAAGTGGGAAGGCGAAAAAGCCTTTCGCGAAGCCCTGGAAAATTTGCAGTAAGTCTCTTCCCCCGTAAGCTGTTTTCGAGCTTCCCCCTAAGAAATTTTGATCGGATGTTTTCTTGGCGGTCAGATTCTGCATCCCAAATAGTTGATACAGAGATGCAGCTTCTCCCATCATTCGTTAACCCGCCGAGATCCCCGACAGAAACCCGACCCACAAATCAACGGAATAAGAAACGAGGCTGACAGGAGATCGTAATGAACGAGCTAGCCGAAATTGTCTCCCAAAACGAAGAACGGATCCGCACAGAGTGGATCCGGGATATGGGGAAATCCACCCAGCGAAGCGACCTGATTAGTAAAGCCGAATTGGAAGAACAGTGCCGCACGCTATTGAATTCCACTGTGGCAGGCATCAAGACCAGTGGTCCTGCCGATATTTCCGGCCCTGGCTGGGATACGGCCCGCGATTTGCTGCAGGAGATTTCGACGTCTCGCGCCCGCCAGGGATTCTCGCCCTCAGACGTGGCGACGTTTGTGCTATCGCTCAAGCAACCGCTTTTCTCAGCCATCCGGCGTACGCTTTCCGGCAGTCAGGATCAAATGTTCGAGATAGTGTGGACGGCGACGGAATTGCTGGACAAGCTGGCGCTGCTCACTACCGACGCATTCATTGCCGCGAGAGAGGAACTGATTTCGCGGCAGCAACAGGAACTCCTTGAGCTCTCAACGCCGGTGGTGAAGCTTTGGGACGACATATTGGCGCTTCCAATTATTGGCACTCTCGATAGTGCGCGCACCCAGGTGGTAATGGAGAGCCTGCTTCAAACCGTGGTGTCGACCAACTCCAAGTTCGCCATTATCGACATTACCGGCGTGCCTACCGTGGATACCCTGGTTGCTCAACACCTGCTGAAAACGATCACGGCCGCAAGACTCATGGGCGCGGAATGCATCATCAGTGGCGTGCGGCCACAGATTGCGCAAACCATCGTACACCTGGGAATCAACCTTGAAGATGTAGTAACCAAGGCTAACCTCGCGGATGCATTCGCTCTTGCATTGCAGAAAAGCGGCCGGAAAATTGTCCGCGACGGGTCGGTTCAGATAAGCCCGATGGGCAGACTTTTTGCGAAGCGGGAGGAGTAATGGAACGAATTCCGGTTCTTCGCATGGGCTCTCTTTTGTTGATCACGATCCAGGTCGACATGCACGACAAGCTCGCAATGCAGTTGCAGGACGATGTAACGCAGCGAATCTCAGAATGGGGATCGACCGGCGTACTAATCGATATCTCATCGCTTGAGATTGTCGACTCGTTTATCGGTCGAATGCTTGCCAATATCGCCGCAATGTCGCGGGTATTGGGAGCAGAGACCGTGGTCGTTGGAATGCAGCCGGCAGTAGCCATCACGCTTGTCGAATTAGGTATGTCGCTGCCCGGTGTGCGCACTGCATTGAGCGTAGAGGCTGGTATGGAGCTCCTGTTTGGGGCAAGCGGCCCTACGCAGTTTGGAATGGCCGATGAACGTTCTGAAGCGTGAACTTGTCCCACTGAGGAATTCGAACGACATAGTGGTCGCCCGGCAGAAAGTAAGGCAATCGTCCATTGGGCTTCGCTTTAGCCTCGTTGATCAGACCAAGCTCGTGACTGCGGCAAGCGAGCTGGCGCGCAACGCACTCGACCATGGCAGAGGCGGCGAAATGACAATTGAAGAGCTCGCCAACGGTTCAAGATCGGGCCTGAGACTGATTTTCGAGGACCGGGGTCCCGGAATACCAGACATTGCGCAGGCCCTCACCGACGGTTTCACAACTGGGTCGGGCATGGGGCTCGGCCTGGGCGGCAGCAAACGCCTCGTCAACGAATTCAGCATCGAATCAGAAGTGGGGAAAGGCACAAGGATCACAGTTGCTCGATGGAGATAGTGTTCACCGAATATGTGGCTGTGACCGACGAAAGCTCGGTCGGCAAGGTGCGGCGGACTGCGCAAGTTGCGGCCCAGCGGCTCAATTTCGACGAGACCCAGTCGGGAAAGCTCGCGCTTCTTGCTACTGAAGCCTCACGCAATACGCTGATTCATGGCGGCGGCGGGCATTTGATTTTTGCTGGCTCCGCAACCGGCGCCCATGCGGGTGAAGGCTCAGTCGTACGCATCCTTGCTCTCGACAAGGGCCCCGGGATCGCCGACATTGCAAATGCGATGAGCGATGGCTATTCCACGGCCGGCACCATGGGCGGCGGCATGGGCGCCATGAAGCGGATGGCGAATACGTTGGAGATATTTACCGGCCAGGGCGGCACCATCGTCATGATTGAACTGGGTGCGGCCACGCCATCGGGCACGCTATCGATAGCCGGAATGGCCGTGCCCTATCCGGGCGAAACCGTTTGCGGAGACGCCTGGTGCAGCCACCAAACACCAGAGCGCACGCTGGTTTTACTTACTGATGGGTTGGGTCACGGCTATGGCGCGGCTGAAGCGGCTCAGGAAGCGCTGGCAACTTTCAGGCAGCGTTCGAGTCTCGGCCCGGGCGAAATACTAGGCTACATGCACGATGCGCTTCGCAAAACTCGCGGCGCTGTCGCGGCCATTGCGGAGATTCGACCAACCGACCATAGTCTCGCCTATGCGGGTGTAGGAAATATCTCAGGAGTGGTACTCAATGGAAACAATTCGCGAAGCCTGGTTTCGCACAACGGAACGCTGGGAATAACGGCGCCCAGGATTCAGGAGTTCCGCTCCACCTGGTCCCCTGACGATGTACTCGTATTGCATTCTGATGGGATTCTTTCGAAGTGGGACCTTTCCCCTTACAGGGGATTGCTCGCACGGCATCCGGCTGTGATTGGCGGAGCCTTGCTTCGCGACTTCAGGCGCCACCGCGACGATGCCAGCGTAGTGGTTGTGAAGGCAGGTTGACAATGGCTGAACCCATCCTCAATCTCTCCCTGATAACCGAGCGCGATGTGGTTCACACGCGGCAGAGAGCTCGCGAAATTGCTGCTGAACTAGGCTTGGATAATCAGGATCAGATCAGGCTGGCGACGGCTACATCGGAAATTGCCCGCAATGCCTTTCGCTATGCAAGGAACGGCAAAGTCACATTCTCTCTCCAACTGGAGCCGCCGCAACGGCTCGTGGTGACGATCTCCGATTCCGGCGCAGGCATTCAACATCTGGATCGGATTCTTGCGGGGCAGTACAAATCAGCGACCGGCCTCGGCATGGGCATTATCGGCACAAAGCGCCTGATGGATGACTTTCATATTGAGACATCTGCCAGCGGCACTGTTATCCGCATGGCAAAGTTCATCCCTCAACACCGCGACACTTGGACTCTGCGAACTGCCCGGGAGCTTTGCCGCAAGCTGCAAAGACGTTCCCCTGAGAACCCTTATGAGGAGATTGAGCAGCAGAACCAGGAGCTCCTGAAAACGCTGCAGGAACTGCGCGCTCGCCAGGAGGAGCTGGAGCTACTGAACCGCGAACTCGAAGACACGAATCGGGGCGTGGTTGCACTGTATGCCGAACTCGATGAGCGTGCCGACTATCTGCGGCGCGCCTCTGAATTGAAAACCAAATTCCTGTCCAATGTCTCGCATGAGTTCAGAACGCCCTTGAACTCCATCGTTTCCCTGGCTCGCCTGCTCATGGACAGAATGGATGGGGATCTCACTCATGAGCAGTTGAAACAAGTGAAATACATCGAGTCGTCGGCTCGAGATCTTCAGGAAATGGTGAACGACCTGCTCGATCTCGCCAAGGTGGAAGCCGGCAAGATTCGAATTCGCTCCAAGCGCTTTGAAGTTCATGAGCTTTTCAGCGCATTGAAAGGAATGTTGAAGCCATTGCTGGCCGACAATAATTCAGTCGACCTCATATTCGAGGACGCGTCCAATCTATCCCCGCTCCGTACCGACGAAGGAAAAGTATCGCAAATCCTGCGCAACTTGATTTCCAACGCGCTCAAATTCACCCCCAACGGAAAGGTCACAGTCTCGGCGGAAATGCTGGGCAACCGGGATGTCCTCTTCACAGTTTCAGATACAGGCATTGGCATCGCCGCCGAACATCACGAATCCATCTTCAAGGAATTCAGCCAGGTTGAAAACCCTCTGCAGGAGAGGTATCGCGGCACCGGTTTGGGCCTCCCGCTGTGCCGAAACCTTGCGTTGCTTCTAGGCGGCAGCATCTGGCTGGAAAGCGAACTCGGCCAAGGCTCGAGGTTCTTCGTAAAACTGCCGGCTGTGTATGTTGGAGAGGCGAGCCGCCCCGACGACTCAATCGTGTTGCCTGCACCGGAATTTCATCGCACCCCGGTCCTGATTCTGGAGGATGACGAAGAGACCGCCCATCTGCTCGAATCGTATCTCCGCAACTCCGAGTTCCAAGCGATCCTCACCTCCACCGTTGCGCAATCCGAAGTTTGGACCGCCAGGCATAGCCCGGCCGCCATTGTGGCCGACATCTACCTCGGGGACGATCAATCGTGGGGATTCATCGCTCGCCTACGCGAGCGCCTGCCGGAATTGCCGATCATTGTCACCAGCGTCCATAACGAGCACGAGATAGCTATCGCTCGCGGGGGAAACTCATTCTTGCCCAAGCCGGTTGAACGCGATGTGCTTATTAATGAACTCCGTCGCCTTACTTCGAATGTGGGAACGCGACAGGTCCTCCTGGTCGACGACAATGAGGTTGCCCGATACATCCTTCGCGACCTGCTCAATCAGCCCTGGCTTGATATTCGCGAGGCATCGAGCGGTAACGAGGCGATCGCGTCGCTCAACGAGAAACTCCCCGATGCAATGATTCTTGACCTCCTCATGCCCGACATCAGCGGATTTGAGATTCTGCGGCAACTGCGAGCGCAGCAGGCAACCCGGGGACTGCCTGTACTGATCTATACGTCTAAGGTACTTTCTGATTCGGAGAAGGCACTTTTGGATTCCTTGAACGTGAGGGTTATCCGCAAGGAGGACGTTACCACGCGACTATCGGCACAACCTTTCCTTGACTGGATTCGGACCGTCGGGCTCGCTCCCAACACAGTGGAAAAGCAGCCCGATGCCTGACCTCAACCCTCCCCGCATCCTGATCGCCGATGATCGTGAGGACAATCGGTACATTTTGTCGCGCGTACTGAAGGGGGCCGGCTTCGATTGCGTGTCCGCGAAAACGGGATACGAAGCACTGGAAGCGTCGCTCTCTATTCCTGACGTAGTCATCCTTGATGTAAACCTGCCCGACATTTCAGGTTATGACGTCTGCCGGAGAATCAAGCAGAACCCCGGCACGGTATCCATCTCGGTTTTGCAGATATCTGCGTCCTTTGTTTCCGCTGACGACCGCGTACGCGCCCTTGAAGCCGGAGCAGATGGATACCTGCTTCATCCCATCGATCAAATGGTCCTGGTGGCCACTGTGCGGGCATTGTTGCGGTTGCGAAGAGCCGAAGCCCAGGCGCGCAAGGCCGCGGATCAGTGGCAGTCGACCTTCGATGCCCTGCATGAGGGCCTCGCCATTGTCGATTCCGATGGCCGCCTCATTCGATGGAACGCTGCGTTTGCACAGATCTGTCAGCCGAAGGTCCAGATTGAGGAACACCAGGACGCCGCACAACTGCTCCAACTGCTGACTGGAAGCAGTGATGCGATTCGGCAGAAAGCTCCGCAGTCCGTTGCAGAATTCACTATTGCCAGGCGAACCGTGCAATTGCTGATCAATCCCGTTTACACGCAAAATGCTGAAAGAATCCTGATGCTGACGGATGTTACCGATCGCAAGCTTGCCGAATATGCTCTGCGCACGGCAGAACGGCTGGCCGCGACAGGCAAGCTGGCCAACGCCATCGCCCACGAAATCAACAATCCGCTGGAGATACTTACCAACCTTATTTATCTGGCGCAAAGACCTTCTTCATCAGACCAGGCGACTCATGAGTTATTGACCCAGGCAGCAGGAGAACTCGATCGTATTGCGCGTATCACAAAGCAGTCGCTCGCCTTTCATCGGGACTCGCAAACGCCCGTGCTGATTGACATTGGCAAACTTGTCTCTGAAGTCGCCGCTCTTTCTGAGCGGTCTGCCGCACAGCGGCGGGTACGGATTTGCTGCGCCGCGAACCCTTCTGTGACCATATGCGGCTTTCCGGGCCAGTTGTCTCAAGTGTTCAGCAATTTGATTCGGAATGCGGCCGAAGCCGCTCCCCCGGGAACGGATGTTGTTGTTCGTGTCAGACCCAGCCATCGCGGCAGTCGGCCCGGCGCAAGAGTTGCCATTCATGATCGCGGACCCGGCATCCCGGAGGAAATCAGAGAAAAGCTTTTCGATCCATTCTTTACAACCAAGGGGCTCAAAGGTTCCGGGCTGGGACTGTGGGTGTCGAGAACAATTCTCATGAAGCATAACGGGTCCATCCGGTTCCGCTCATCGGCGCGTGGCATTGCTACGGGGACAACGTTCGAAGTATTTCTCCCGACACACGAGCTGGCGATGGGTGCATAGGGGGTTATCTTCAAACCTTTCCGTCTAAGATGGTCGGCGCCCTCAAAAGCATCCCGCACTACCGGTCAGATCATCTAACTCAGAAGAACAGAGCGGCAAACGTGTGATTGCAGCTCACTCTCTTTCCTGCTCGCGCAACGGCCCAACCGATTCTGCCGATAAGCAACCGGGCGCGAGTGGAGGGCAAACCGGACTCCCCAAGCATCGATCCTGCGCCTGTTTCTTGTAGCCCGACTATGCCGCGATCCCCATGCTCTTCCTATCGACTTCAGCTTCATGCTGCCTTCAACTTCGATGATGCCGCCAGGATCGCCAGATATCTCAAGGATCTGGGAATCTCGCACGTCTATTGCTCGCCTTACCTGCAAGCGGCAGCAGAAAGCATGCATGGCTACGATGTCGTTGACCCGCAGACCGTGAACCCGGAGTTGGGCGGGGATGAAGCGCACTCGCGATTCTGCTGCGCGCTTGAATCGCTTGAAATGGGCCAGGTACTTGATATCGTCCCCAACCACATGGCCGCGCGCCCAGAGAACTCCTACTGGTGGGATGTGCTGGAAAACGGCCCATCGAGCCGATTTGCTGAGTGGTTCGATATCGACTGGAACTCTGCCGAGGTGAAGCTTCAAAACAAGGTGCTGGTACCCGTGCTGGCAGATCAGTACGGGTGCGTCCTGGGCGCCAGACAAATCAACGTCCGCTATGACGGCCGATCGTTTCAGTTACGCTACATCGACAACTCTTTTCCTCTGGCGCCCCATTCGCTCGCAATTCCATTAAGCATGGCGGCGAAGTACGTAAACGCACCGATCGTCGGCTTTATTGCCGATAGCATGGCACGACTTCCCTCCCCTGACCCAACGGATGAAGAACTACTGACGGCGCGCCATCGCGACAAGTTGATTCTCTACGAGCTTCTGGAACGCGCCGCCAAAGAGGACCCGAGAGTCGAGGCGGCCATTACGCGTGCAGTCGATGTGCTGAACGCAGACCTCGACACCCTCGATTCATTGCTCAATATGCAGAATTATCGACTCGCGTATTGGCGCACGGCCGACCAGGAACTGGGATATCGCCGCTTCTTCGACGTCAATACTCTGATCGGTGTGCGAGTCGAGCGCCCGCGGGTTTTCGCTGCAACCCACTTTCGGATTATGGACTGGTTGAGGAAAGGCATACTCGATGGAGTGCGAATCGATCATCCCGACGGTTTGCGCGATCCCAAGCTGTATTTTGAGCGGCTCCGCGCCGGATCAGCCCACGCCTGGATTGTCGCGGAAAAGATCCTGCAGCCCGAGGAATCGTTACCAGCCGACTGGCCGATCGACGGCACCACCGGATACGACTTCCTGAACGCGTGTAACGGTCTTCTTGTATTTAACGACGGGCTGAATGAGTTGACGGAGATATACACAAACTTCACCGGCGAAGCCGTTCAATTTAACTCGATGGTGCATACCAAAAAACTGAACGTAGAGCATGAGGCTCTAGGCAGCGATGTGAACCGGCTGGCGCAACTGTTTGTCGAGATATGCGAGAACAATCGCGATCGCCGCGACTACACACGCGCCGAGATCAGGCGAGCTATTCGTGAAGTGGCAGCAAGCTTTTCGGTATACAGAACATACGTGACGCCGGGGCGCGACGAGGTTACCGAGGAAGATATAAAGCAAGTCTCGAATGCCGTGGCTTTTGCGAAAACACAAAGATCCGATCTTTCCCCTGACCTTTTTGACTTCATTTGCGACGTGCTCACATTGCGTGCGCGCGGCAACATTGAAACGGAATTTCTACTCCGCTTTCAGCAGTTCACCTCAGCCGTGATGGCAAAGGGGCTTGAGGATACAGCATTCTATTGCTACAACAGGATGATCGGTCTTAACGAAGTGGGTGGCGCCCCGGAGCGGACCGGAATGACTCCAGACGAATTCCACTCATGGTGCGCAAGAATGCATGCCGGCCATCCGCAAACGATGAACACGCTTTCAACCCACGACACCAAACGATCGGAAGATGTGCGCGCACGATTAGCGGTGCTGACTGAAATGCCGGGAACCTGGCGCTCGGCTCTGCACCGGTGGTCGCGAAAGAATCAGCAGTTCAAAACCGGACAATTCCCCGATCGCAACACAGAATATTTCCTCTATCAGACACTGGTTGGTGCGTGGCCTATATCGTTGGATCGCGTAACAGCTTACATGGAAAAGGCCACCCGCGAAGCCAAGCAGCACACGAGTTGGACGCAACCGAACCAGGAGTTCGAGGACGCACTGAGGTTCTTTATCGATCGCATCCTTGCTTCAAACGATTTTGTTCCGGAGCTCGAAGCCTTTGTCGGAAAGGTGCTGCAACCTGGGCGAATCAACAGCCTGACACAAACTCTTCTCAAATGCACGGCGCCCGGGGTTCCCGACACATACCAGGGCAGTGAAATATGGGATTTGCGGCTCGTCGATCCAGATAATCGTGGTCCAATCGATTATGAACTCAGACAGTCTATGCTCGCGGAACTCGCGGCCGGCATGAGTGTCGAGGAGATAATGAAGCGGATGGAAAGCGGGATGCCTAAACTCTGGGTGTTATTTAAGGCACTGCATTTACGACGCGACAAACCTGAATGGTTCGACAGGAGTGCCGCGTACATACCGCTTCCGATTGAGGGATCGAAGCACGCGCATTTGATCGCATTCTCGCGCGGAAATTCGGTCGCGGTCCTTGCCCCGCGGTGGACTGTCAAGCTTGGGAGCGGGTTTGGTTCCACTGCCGTCGACTTGCCGCCTGGACGTTGGACCAACATATTCACCGGAGAGACAGTGAATGGTGGAATGATGCGCGCTCAACATGTGTTTCACAAATTCCCGGTGGCACTCCTGGTGCGCGACGGAGGAACGGACAATGCACCAGTTTAGAGTTTGGGCTCCGTTTGCGGGCCGGGTGTCGGTTCAATCCGGTGGCGTGTCACAGGCCATGCAAGGGCCCGATGATTGCGGTTGGTGGCGTACTCAGGTTGAGGTTGCTGGGCCCGGAACGGACTACGGCTTCCAGCTCGATGACGATCCCAAGCCATATCCCGATCCGCGCTCTGAATGGCAACCGAATGGCGTGCACGGACTATCCCGCATCTACGATCAAACGGCATTTGAGTGGGCCGACGCACGTTTTCAGGCGCCGCCGCTGGCCAGCGCAGTCATCTATGAATTACATATCGGGACCTTCACGCCTGAGGGGACATTCGACTCCGCCGCCGGCAAACTCCCTTATCTGGCCGAGCTAGGCGTGACACATGTTGAACTGATGCCTGTGAACGCCTTTGAAGGCCGCCACGGCTGGGGTTACGACGGTGTAGCGCTCTTCGCCGTTCACGAACCCTATGGTGGACCCGATGGCCTGAAGCGCTTTGTGATTGCGGCACATCAGGCGGGACTCGCCGTGCTGCTCGATGTGGTCTACAACCACTTTGGACCGAGCGGTAATTACACCGGAAAGTTCGGACCCTACATTATTCCTTCGCACCAGACGCCCTGGGGCGGTGCGGTAAATCTTGAGGATGCCGGATCCAACGAGGTGCGCCGTTTCTTTTGCGACAACGCCTCCATGTGGCTGCGCGACTTCCACATCGATGGATTGCGCATCGACGCGGTGCATGCCTTCGTCGACCGCTCCGCCATTCACTTTCTCGAACAGCTCGCAACCGAGGTTGAAGCGCTGCAGGCCGCCCTCGCGCGAAAGCTCGTACTGATCGCCGAAAGCGACCTCAACGATCCTCGTGTAGTGACGCCGCGTGAAGCAGGAGGCTTCGGAATCGATGCACAATGGAGCGACGACTTTCACCACGCGCTTTTCACTGTCCTTAACGATATCGAGAGACAAGGGTATTATGCGGACTTCGGCACGCTTGAACAGCTTGTGATAGCTCTGGAGCGGGCATTCGTGTACGACGGCATCTACTCCCGTTATCGACGCCGCATCCATGGCCGACCAACCTGCGGCCTGTCGTCTCACCGCTTTCTCGGATACATTCAGACGCATGACCAGGTGGGCAACCGCGCCGTTGGTGATCGGATCAGTCGCACTGCAGGTCTGGAGCGCGCCAAAATTGCTGCTGCCCTGTATTTGCTCAGTCCATTCGTCCCAATGCTTTTTCAGGGCGAAGAGTGGGCGGCATCGACTCCATTTCTCTACTTCGCCGACCACAGTGACCCCGAATTAGCGCGTGCAGTATCCGAAGGGAGAAAGAAGGAGTTCGCCGCATTTGGATGGAATCCCGAATCAATTCCCGACCCTGAGATTCAAACAACTTTTGACGCTTCTAAGCTGAAATGGGAAGAGGTAAGGCTGGGCGATCATGCCGAGATGCATTCGTGGTATCGGGCATTGATTCGCCTTCGCCGCACCACGCCATGTCTTAACGATGGAAATCCCGCCAATCTGCACGTAACATTCGAAGAGCAGGCAAAGTGGCTGCGCATGGAACGCGGAACCGTGACGGTCATCTGCAATCTCGGCGAACGGGAACAGGTTTTCAGAGTCGCTGAAGCAAGCCGCGTCGTAATTGCATCGCAGAGCACAATCCAAGTCATTCAAAATAGGTTGGCCATGCCAACCGATTCCGTTGCCGCGGTGACAACTTACCCGTTTAAATAAGTTCGCGCACGGAGTCGTGCAGATTTGTCATCATGATCCTCGACCGGTTCGGCTCTCCTCGAACCAGCGCTTCAGCGAGTTTCAGCGCCTGCGATGCCTTGATCTTTGCCGGCATGGGCGGGCTGAACTCATCCACAACTGCCTCGATAAGCATGGGACCATCATGACTCACCACTGATTCAAGTTGCACTCCGCATCGCGCCGGATCGTCGATGTGTACAGCTTCAATACCCGCACCGCGCGCGATCGTGGCAAAATCGGCAGGATAAAGATCGCAGCCATATTCTGGATTGCCAAGGAAAACCATTTGTTCCCATTTAATCTGGCCGAGAGTGTTGTTCTTGATCACGACGATCTTGATGTTCAATTTATAAGCCGCTACAGTGATCAACTCACCGAGAAGCATGCTCAAGCCGCCATCGCCGATGATGCAGTAGACCGGTCGATCTGGATATGCCACGGCGGCAGCGATCGCGTAAGGCAGGCCGCAGGCCATGGTGGCAAGATTTCCTGAGCAACTATGCTTCTGTCCGCGAAGCGCAGGAACGTAGCGCGCCCACCAGGTGGTGATCGTGCCCGAATCTGAGGTGACGATGGCGTTGGCCGGAATCCGCTTGCCAAGTTCCCAGCCCACCACGTCCGGCTTCATGGGTTTGTCGGTCCGCGTGCCGCGTTCTTCCATCAACTTCTGCCATTTCAACTTCCCTTCCTGGGCTTTGTTCAGGAACTCACAGCCGTGCCGGGTCAACATCGGAATGAGACTGCGCAGGCAAGTTCTGGCGTCGGCCACGAGCGCTACATCCGCGGGATGGCGCAGACTTACGCGTTGCGCGTCGAGCTCGATTTGAACGCACTTCACCGTTCCGGGTTCGGGAAGAAATTCGATATACGGAAAGGAGGAGCCCACGATGAAGAGCGTGTCGCAACGCTCGAGTGCCTCCTGCGAGGGCTCAGTGCCCAACAACCCGATGCCGCCCGTTGTATACGGACTATCGTCGGGAACTGCGGCCTTGCCGAGCAGCGCCTTGATGATCGGTGCTCCAAGGATTTCGGCAATACGTTCCAGTTCATCAGTCGCATTCAACGCTCCCTGTCCGGCAAGAATCGCGATCTTCTTGCCTCGGTTCAAAATATCTGCTGCGTGCTCCATATCAACCTGTGCTGGAAGATTCTCAGGGCAGGCCGGCATAGACGACGTATGATGCAGAGGATTGCGCGGGGAACGGCCTTTCTTGATTTCCTCCACCTGCACATCCACCGGCAGCGTTAAATGCGCCACTCCCCGTCTCGAAAGTGCGGAGCGAATTGCAAGATCCGTCACGCTCTCAATGTGCGCGCCGCTCATCACGCGCTCGTTGTACACAGCCACATCGATGAAGAGCTTATCGAGCGCCACGTCTTGCTGAGTGAAAGTCCCAATCAGGTCGCTATGCTGGAGGCCTGTAATGGCCAGGACCGGCGCTCCGTCCAACTTGGCATCGTACAAGCCGTTCAACAGATGGATGCCGCCTGGACCGGAAGTAGCGATGCAAACGCCCAGCCGGCCCGTGAATTTCGCATACGCGCAAGCCATCAGAGCGGCAGATTCTTCATGGCGGACATGAATAAATCGAATCTTGTCCTTCTGCTTGCGCAGAGCTTCAAACACACCGTTAATTCCATCGCCGGGAAGACCGAAAATGGTGTCAACTCCCCACTCCATCATTCGCTCGACAAGCACGTCGGAAGCATTCATCGGAGAACTCGCTTTGAATCCCTTCTTTGCCCGGAGTTATCCGGGCATGTTAGTTCAGGCTGCCTTTCGTGCCGTCGGATATATCCGCTCAGCCATAAGTGCAAGCTCCTGATTTGCGCGTTCTTTTTCACGGAAAGACTGATCGAGCAATTGAGCATCATGCCCGAGTTCCAAAGCCCGGGCTATTTGACGCAGGGCTCCATAGCCGGCCATCTCATACTGCTCGATGCGTTGCGCCTCCGATATCAAAGCAGCGTCCCTCACCGGCATATGTGAAGCGTCTTCGACAATGTCTTCAAGTTCGTCGAACAGCGAGTAGACAACCTTGCATTTCAAAGGGTCTGCTTCGCCTGCTGCACGATTGAGAATTCCCCTCAATCGGCCGGTATGCCTGTGCATTTGCTCTATATGTTCGCGGAACAGGTGAACCAGATCGGGATCGATGGCAGTCTCCGCCATCAGTGGCGCCTTGATGGCAATCATCTCTTCGGCTGAGAGGAACAGGCGCAGCTCCTTCACGTAAAGTGCCTGCAGATCCGGAAGTTTTTCTATGAGCATTTTCATAGTAGCCCCGTATTTGCCATCGAGAAGCTCGCCCGCATGGAGCAAGCCGTCGAGTCAACTGGTCAATCCATTCAACTCGGCGGCTGGCCCTTCATCCGATTTCTCAAACCGCAGGCAATCCCTTTCGACAGCAGTGAACTTACATTGAAGAAGGAGCGATAATTGCTCCTCCAGTTAGGCCGCGCGCAACGCGCGACTGTTTACATTGTGAGAAATCTCAGTTAGCTTCTTGTCCGCCGCCTTCTCCTCTTCCAGAGTTTCCTCGAGAAGTCCGGCAATCTCTTGCTGGCTAAGATTTTCAGCATATGAACGCACGCTTCCATACGCCGCCATTTCATAGTGCTCTACGCGCTGCGCCGCCGAAATCAGGGCCGCGTCGCGAATGTCGCCAGCCTGCGTTTCACGCAGCACCTCAGCCCCTTCGGCGAGGATTCCCTTCATCCCGTCACAAGTCTTGCCTTTCGGGCTCATGCCGAGAATCTTGAAGACCTTGTCGAGCCGCTCGACATGGCCTTCAGTCTCTTTCAAGTGATGTTCAAAGGCGCTTTTCAAATCCGGTGTCGATGCAGCTTTAACCAGTTTTGGAAGTGTCTTTGTAATCTGTGTTTCCGCTGAATAGATATCCTTTAACTCTTCAACGAACAGGTTCTCGATTGTCTTTACATTGGACATGTTTTTTGCCATGCTCCTCGGAGATGGATAACTTACCTGTGCTGCTGTGATGCATCGGCTAAGGTGGCTGTTGCTCTTGGGGTTGCAGACAGGATTGATCGTAGAGACAAGAGATAACTGCAAGTCCGGTGGGCGACCCTGCTGGCGCCGCGCGCATCTAGACGGAGCATGATTGAGAAACTCAAATCCGGACAGTATAGGTTGTACTCGAAAAAGAAGAACTCAGAAACCGGCAAACGCCGCAACCTGGGAACCTTCGCAACACGCGAAAAAGCCAAGCAGCACGAGCGCGAGGTGCAGTACTTCAAGAAGCACTGAAGACCAAAGCTCCTTCCGAACTTTTCGGGCCCCCGGTCGCAATCGGGTCACGGGTGCGGATACGGCCGCAAAAGAAACGGGGCAAGTTAGTGGGGTAAGTTAGACCGCTGCCTGCTTCAGGAACGGACATCTGTCCGTCGGGCAATGGCACAGAAGTGAACAACGCAAGCCGCAAGTGGAGGGATTATGCCGGATAGACAAACTGTTGAGAAAGCCGAGCGCGATTTGAAAGAAGGGAAATCACCGAGTACCGCGGCGGGTGAATTCGTCCGTCAGGAGATTGAGCATGTTCGGCAGGGCAAGCATGGGGTGCGGTCACCGCAACAGGCCATCGCCATCGGGCTAAGCGAAGCTCGCCGAGCGGGGATCCCGCTAAAGCCTCCAGCAGCCGGAAAAACTAGCAAAGAGACGAAGCAAAAGGCGGAGCGAGATTCTAAGAAGGGTCGCACTTCTCCACAGTTGCACGAGGAAGGTTCAACGCCAGGAGGGCGCTCACGCCTGAACGCGATGAAAAAGGAACCGAGTAACTCGGTGAGTCATACAGCGCTTTCGCGCCAAGCAAAAAGCGCAGCCAAAAGACGGAGACCGTCCGCCGGAAGTTAGTGGTAACCTGCGGCGACTCAGGCCCGGTGGCGAGAGTCGCAGATGCGAGCGTCCTAGCCCCCGAGCGGCTTTGCGCACTCGTTATCATTTGATTTTCAGACCGCGCTCACCCAGTGTTAGTCTAGTGGCAGCATGGACCGGCCGAGAATCCTTCCCTCCCTCCTCGTCGCAGCATCAATCGCCACTGCCTTGGTTCAGAGCGAAGCGCAGACGGTGCGGGAAGTTACGTCTAGTCAGCCGAGCGTCAAAGAGAAACATCCGATAGAACGTCCCGTGCCGTTCTCTCTCGCGGCAGATAACGGCACTTATGCCATCGAGTTCCGAACCGCCGACCAGATGACTCGGAATGACCGTGACCTGGAGGCGGACGCAGAATTATCGATCAGCGAGCATGCCAGATTTGCAGGCTTGGAATTCGGCCAAGGCAATTGGAGCTATGAACAGGTGGTCTGCCCGGCACTTCCGAATCACTTGTTCCTGCGATTCACGCGCAACAACGGAAAAGGCGACGTGAGCATATTCTCCGCTTCGATTCCACGCAACGGTGAAGGCCGGGTGCGTATTATTCCGATTCTCAAGCGGAGCTATTCGCTATGGTCGCCCGCGCCCATCAACGCAATTACCATTGCGGCCTTTAATCGCATCCGGACGGAAGAACATCCGGACTCGGCGCCGGGTTGGTTGGGGATAGGAATGTGTTACGCAGCCCTGGCCGGAGGATCTCCACAGGCGGCCCTGTCGGAGTCGGACACCCGGAAGTCGGCTTCTACCGTGGCTATGCCAGCTAAATTGGAAATTCCGGAGCGCGGCAACGTCGCGCTTTCGTTTGCGGATGTGGCCGCTGCTCCCAGGCCGATGGATTGGACCATGATCTTCAATAGGAAGGGCAAATTGTTGAAGGCGAGCCACAAGCCGGCTGAATTAATCCCGGCAAAGGTGATTCACCCGGCGCCGGTTGTCCTAAACGGCTACGTGGCTGTATCTGCTCTGCAAACTCCCCAGCCCGCCCCCACCAATTAATTTCTTTTCATTCTGGGTTGATCGGGTCGGCTAGCGGCGGATTGAATACGATCAATTGTTGATTTCGGGATGACGCCGCTGCCCGCCGGATTTAACGGGTATCCGCGCTCCCTACCGTTCCAAGGTAGTATGTAATTGATTCAGAAATAGTTATCAGCACACGCATGATGGTTGCAGTGGCCGAAATCAGCTTCGATCGTCACTGCCGGGACCTTCGCTGCCCCCTCACTCGAAGCCAAAGACAAATACCGAAGTCACACATCTGCGGTGCATTTGTCTCACATTTGTCTTGCATTTTTCACGGCGCAGTAATACGATCCCTTTTAGTTAAGGCTGAGTTTTAAATAAGTGCGTGCCCTCTGACTTCTCCGTCTGGCACATTGGTCAAACGCCTTTGCAATTTCCCTATAGCGCTCTAAGTGTCAATCCTGCGGCTTGGGGTTGAAGGGGGCGGAGCCTGTCTCAAGTTCATCTGCGATTTTCCCACGCCTGCAGAAAACTCTAAGCACCATCCCTGTCTTCAATGACTGCCCGCCCTGTCGTCGCAGATGATAGGCGCTCGCCAGAATTTCCGCATTGATTTCAAAACAAACATGACAGTCCAAAAACCCCGATCCCGGACAATCAGTATCAGGCTCTCTGAGGACGAATACTCCTCTCTTAGAAACCTGTGTTCTCTGACTGGTGCGCGTAGCATATCGGACCTGGCGCGAGAGGCGATGTACGCCCTCCTGAATGGCTTGAAAGCAAAAGACGCGCTGAGTATCAGCGTCGATGAATTTCACGCTCAAGTTAGAAGACTGGATCGCAAGATAGAGCAGCTTGAGGCAGGCATCGCGTCAACAAAGAATTACACTAATACTGAGAAAGATGGTTGATTCAACGGTTTGATGTCTGGCTTGCTACCGACGAGTCAGCGAATAACAAGAGAGACCCTGTCTTGATCGTTGAGACCCTTGTAGTTCAATTAAGTTGCCTTTGTATTAGGTGGAGTACCCGACGCAATGATTGACATTCATTCGCACCTGATATACGGAGTGGACGACGGATCGCCCGACCAGGAGTCTTCACTGGCGATGGCGCAGATTGCCGCAGATGAAGGCATCACGCACATTGTCTGCACTCCCCATGCAAACAACCGCTATCCTTATCCGGAGTCGCTCATTCTCAATCGTTTGGCAGAGCTGCGCGAATCGCTGAAGGGGGTTATCGAGCTAAGCCTGGGCTGCGATTTCCATCTCAATGCGGAAAACATCTTCGACGCAATAGCCAACCCTTTGCGATACTCCATCAACGGCAAGGGGTACCTGCTGATCGAGTTTCAGGATTCACTCATCCCTCCGTCTATCAGCGACGCACTGATCGAATTGCAGTCAGCCGGCTACACACTGATCATCACGCATCCTGAAAGAAATCACGTATTTCAACAGAAAACTGCTTTACTGGCCGAATTCATGCGGAGTGGTTGTCTCCTCCAGGTTACATCCAGTTCGCTGTATGGACGATTTGGGAAGACCGCCCAAGCATTTGCCAATGAACTGCTGGTCCGGAACTGGATTCATTTCATCGCAACCGACTCCCACCACGCCCGTTGGCGTCCTCCACATCTAAAGCAAGGCTTTGAATACGTGACAAAACTGGCTGGTGAAGAAACAGCGCATCGACTGTTTGTTACCAACCCACAAGCGGCTATCGATGGACAGGTTTGGCCCGCGCAGCCCCAACCTGTAGGACTGTGGGAAGAACTGCCGCTCAGATTCGATGCAAACAAGTATGCCAGTACCTCCAAGCCGGCAAGCAAGAGAATAACTCACACGGCGACGGACAAAGATAAACCCAAGTCCGCTGGAGGAAACTTTTGGAATCGGCTATTTGCTCGATAGGTGCTCCCAACTTGACAGGCTCTCTTCGGCTTGTTGACCTTCCTGGTTGTTACATCGGAACGTCCACACTGCCAATCTTCAGTTTCATTCCCGGCAGATTTCGGATCCCTTCTTCGCCTCTATTACTAAGTGCTTGATCTCTCCGACGGCTCCCCAAGGCGGACTCTTGGTGGGTTGAAATTCTTTATATCCCTCGTAAGCCCTCGAATAACATCTCCTTCGTTTAATACCCCTGCCATGGAGTAACACATGCACCTGATGATCGTAGGTACTCGGGGCATTCCTGCCACGCATGGCGGCTTTGAGACCTTTGCTGAGGATTTATCTTTATTCCTCGCAGCCCGAAATCATCAAGTCACGGTTTACTGCCATGCTCACAAGCATAGTGAACGGGCCGAAGACATTTGGAATGGCATCCATCGTGTTCTAATTCCGGCCGCTGCAAATCCCATAGGAACGGTACTCTTCGACTGGGCTACGACCATGCACGCCTCTTCGAGGGAGGGCGTGGTGCTTTGCCTTGGCTACAATACTGCGGTATTCAGCTTGTTATACAAATTCCGTCACTTACCAATCGTAATCAACATGGACGGCATCGAGTGGAAACGGGACAAGTGGGCTCTGCCGCAACGGCTTTGGCTTCGCTTGAATGAGTGGGCAGGAGCACGGCTTGCAAATCATCTGATTGCGGATCATCCCGAAATCGCTGCGCATCTTCAGAGCCATACCTCCCGCAATAAGATTTCTGTCATTCCTTATGGAGCCGACGCAATAACCTCCGCGCCTACCGAACCGCTGTCCAGGTACGAACTCAGCCCGAACAGTTACTACCTCCTGATCGCTCGACCGGAACCCGAGAATTCCATCCTGGAGATCGTACTGTCTGCTTCTTCAGCGCATGTGAATGTGCCACTGGTTGTATTGGGAGACTATTCGGGTGAACTCCGCCCTTATCAACGGCAAATCCTGCAGGCCGCGGGACCCAACCTCAAATTCATTGGCGCAGTCTATGACCGTGAGATTGTACGAGCTCTCCGATTCCACGCAAAAGCATACATTCATGGTCACCGCGTGGGCGGAACCAATCCATCGTTAGTAGAATCTCTTGCAGCAGGCAACCCAATAATCGCTCATGACAACCGATTCAATCGCTGGGTGGCTGGTGAAGGCGCCCGATTCTTTCGTGACTCTAGCGACTTGGGCCAGATTTTGCGCTCTCTCGAGGGGGATCCGAGTCAGCTTTTGGCAATGGGTGAAGCCAGCCGTAGACGTCATCGGGAAGACTTTACACAGGAAAGAGTTCTTTCAGCCTATGAAGTATTACTCACCGGCATAGCTGCCAATACTGGCGAAAGACTCCCGATAGTCACCGCCGAACAATCCCCGGGGTCCTGATGACTGCTCCATTGTGTTGATTTTGTGTGTAAAGTCCGAGTAAGTTGTAACCCGGAATTTGCTCTGCATTCAGTTCATCAATGGTAGATTGAGCGCGCCTGATTCACTTTATGCTGTAGACGCTCATCGCCTCCTGAACCATGACAACGCCAGGTTGGGACGCTTCAACGGGATACGACATAAATGCCTTCATCGATTCTCTTTGTTCATCAAGGCTATGAGCTCTATGGTTCAGATCGCACGCTAATTCAGTCTGTGCAAGCTGTAGCATCCCATTGGCCGCAGGCACGGATCACTGTTCTGCTTCCTCGCGACGGGGACCTTCGAAAAGCATTGCTGGCTATAGTCGACGATGTGCGCATTGCAAATCTCGCAATATTACGCAAGAGCAATTTAAGAAGACTGGATTGGCGCGATTTGCGTAGCTTCGTAGGGAAGGTACTGGAAGCGCGCCGCCTGATTAAGGAATATGACCTGACTTACATCAACACCGTTATGGTGATGGACTATATCATTGCCGCGAGTTTCGCTCGGCGGCCCCGCATTGTGCATATTCATGAGATTCCGACAGGGTTGGCCGCGGTATTCTTTTCAGCTTTGTTAACTCTAAGCGGCGCGTTTTTGGTCTTTAACTCGCATGCGACTAAAAACAGCTTCATCGTGCCATTCTGGCAGCGAAAAGCAATTGTGTGGAATGGCGTCGCGGGGCCATCCGCATTGCCGACTGCTTCATTGCATGCCAAGCTGAACCTTCTTCTCATCGGACGCTTCAACTCGTGGAAGGGGCAGGATGTGCTTATTCGCGCAGCGGCGCACTTACCCCCCGAGCTTCGCGCTCGGGTTAACATTCGCCTGGTCGGCAGCGTTTTCGACAACCAGAGCCATTTTACTGATAGACTCGCGCAATTAATCGAGCAGAACGACCTCTCGGAAGTTGTTGAAATACTTCCCTTCTCTCAGGACCCATATCCGCATTATTGCTGGGCCGACGCGGTCGTTGTGCCATCGATAAATCCGGAGCCCTTCGGTCTTGTAGCGATTGAGGCGATGGCAGCAGGCCGAAGTGTAATCGCGGCCAACCATGGCGGGCTCCCCGAAATCGTTGTGGATGGCGTGACCGGCACATTGGTCGCACCCAATTCTATCGAGTCGTTGGCGGCTGCAATCGCTGGTTACATCGAGGATCCCGGACGTGCCGCCGCACAGGGAATTGCGGGACGCAACCGCTTCGTTGCCGAATTCGATGAAAGCCGCTTTAAACTGAGAATCGTTAACACAATTGCGGGGTTGGCAGATCCGAATCCGGCCTGAGCGATGTGCGGCCGAAGATCATCCAATTGCCGCCCGATTGCTTCAAGTGACCGGAGTGTAATGGACTAATACCCGATCAAGCGAATAGCCCTTCAGCCGAGCAAGCTGAAATCGTAAAATGTGACCCGGTTCTGAATTACCCGGCAGGCGTTTTGGGGACCAGTTTAGAGGGGTTCCACGGTAAAATTGCAATTGCCTTCCAACGACAGGAGAAATGATATCTACTCGACCGACAAGAACGATAATCTAAGCGATCGACCTGAAAGCTGGCAAGCAAGCAGAGAGCACTCGAGCCGCGTCTTTGACGCTGAAGATCAAGTGTCTCTGAGAGAGATCGCAATTCTTCCGATCAAGAGGAAGAAGATCGTCATTACCAGCGCGCTTCTCGGCCTCCTTATAGCGATCCTCGTCACGTTCATGACGACTCCCCGATACAGAGCTACCGCCACAATCGAGCTCAATGAGGACAAGACCGGGGGAGTTAGCGCGCTATCCGACCTGGCCTCCATGGCAACGGGCGGATCCGATGAGCTGAAGGTCAAGATTCAAACCGAAACCGCGGTGATAGAGGACGACTCAATCGCCTTGGCCGTGATGGACAAGATGGGTATGCTCCGCCTTGCTAAGCAAGGCTGGTTCAGCAAAGAGCAGGGGCCCCTCGTAAGCCCGGATGCACTGCCGGCCCTTCGGCGGGAACAGCTAATTCAACAATTCGAGAGCAGTCTAAAGGTCGGCGAGGTAGGAAACTCACGCCTCATTGCCATTACTTACACAAGCACGGACCCAGTCCAGGCTGCGAACATCGCAAACCAGATCATCACCGAGTACAAATCTTATCTGCTCAACTCGAACTTCAGTTCATCGAGGGAAGTGTCGCAGTGGCTTGCTTCTCAGTTGAATGGGCTTTCAGATCAAGTGACCAAATCCGAGCAGGCCGTAGCAGATTATGAACGGACCCATAACCTTTCAGCGGCAATGCCGGGCCTCGCTTCGCTTGGAGGCGGAGGTGGAGGCGCCATCGCCTCTTCATCGGGATCCGGCGGCGGTAGCGCCGGTGGAGGCGGCGGAGGCGGTGGAATGCGTATTCCGGAGCTGGAACGCCTCACTGCGTTGAACGATGAAGTGACGCAGGCTGAAGCCCAACGCATTGCCGCTGAGGCTATCTACCGTTTAACTGAAACGCAGAATCCTGACGTAATATCCTCGCTGGGTAGCAGCTCTCTTCCCGGCCTTTCGTCCTCGACCGTCATATCTCAGGGTAATGGCTTGGATTTCCTCAATGTGCTTCGTGGACAGGAAGCTACGGCAAGGGTCGCTTATGCCGATGCTGCAACCAAGTATGGCGCAAATAATCCTCGCTTGACCGAGATTGAGAATCAGCTTCACTCAATCAATGAACAGATTCAGGCCGAGATGGTGAAGATCAAGCAGCGTGCGAAGAACGATCTCACGCTGGCGCAGGAGAATGAGAAGGCGGTGCAATCCGCCTTTGAGTCGCAAAAGGCTATCACCAGCAAAATGAATGACGACGTTGTGCAGCTCGGAAATCTGATGGAGCAGGCGCGTTCCAGCCGGGAGCTGTATGACCTTTTGTATGCCAAGTTGCAGGAAGCTAACATCGACTCGGGAAGCAGCGCTGTAAATGTTACAGTCGCCGACCCTGCACGCCCTCCGGGCAAACCCTGGATCCCCAAAAGGACTCTATTCCCGGCAGTCGGTCTATTCAGCGGTCTTATTTTCGGTATCGGTCTGGCTTACCTGTTGGAGAGCCAGGATGATACGTTGGCTGACAGTTTCCAGGTTGAAGAGCTGGCGCACGTACCGGTTCTCGGTATTGTCCCGTTCCATAAGAGAGATATGAAAGCGCGGGCCGAGGCCGGATCGCTGGCTACAGAATTGAGCCCGTTTATTATTGATCCGGCCGGCGCCACTGCGGAGTCATTTCGCAGTTTGCGTTCCGGCCTCACTCTTTCTGGAGTCGGGCGTAGACTGAAACTCCTTTCCATTACCAGCGCCTTGGGAGGAGAAGGTAAGTCTTTCACGACCTATAACCTGGGAATTGCCTTTTCCGCCACGGGAATGAAAGTACTTATCATTGACGCCGACCTTCGACGTCCCCAGCAACATGCCCTCTTTCGCGTGCCCCGAAAGGACGGCCTGTCGAATCTGCTTGCCGGTCTTGGAACATTCGACGATTTCCTGCAACCACATTCCGCTGTGCCGAACCTATTTCTGCTGACTGCAGGCCAAAGCGCTCCGCTCACCTCTGAGCTTTTGGGATCGGGAGAAATCACCAAGATTCTGCAAATCGCTCGAGAGAAATTCGACTTGGTGCTTATCGATAACGCGCCTGTTCTGCCGGTCGCAGACCCGATTCTTGTCGCCGCTCAATGCGATGGGACGATCGGCATATTGCGCTCGGGGCGAACTTCTCGAAAGGCGTTGCGCCGCTTCGTCCAAATTCTCGCCAGGAACCATGTCCATCTTCTCGGCTTGGTGATTGAAGCGGTCGAAATGTCTCCCAGCGAGTATCGGAGCGTTTATGGATATAACGTGGAGAAATATTACGGTGAAAAATAAACTGGCTTCCCAACAAGGTTCCTTGCTTTGGATTGGCATCGCACTGCTTCTGGCCGTGGGAGCAGTGCCCGGGATCGCCCAGATAGCCGGAAGCATGTCGACCCAGTCAATGCCCGGAACATCCAATGGCTCGGTTCCCTCCACTGGCAAGTCCGGGACGGGCGTTCAAGGCATGGCGCCGCTTGTCCTTCCCAAGGACTTCTCTCAACTCCGAATTGAGCCGGGAGACTTGCTAAGCGTAAATGTCTACGACACACCCGAGCTCACGGATGCGTATCGTGTCGACCCCGACGGAAATCTGACCATCCCTCTGTGCGGCAAGGTCAAGGTCCAGGGACTGACTGCGCCAGAGGCCGCAAAACTGGTTGAGACTACTCTCAAAGATGACCAGATACTGGTCCGGCCGCAGGTAAATGTCGACGTTCAGCAATATGCCGGTGAATATGTCACGGTCCTCGGCGAAGTGGCTAATCCGGGCCGGATAACAGTTATAGCCCCTACAAAGCTCAGCGATATCCTTGCCCAGGCTGGCGGCACAACCGCTCTGGCCGGATCGCGGATCAAGATTCGCCAGGGCGCGGATGACTCTGCGCCAGAGACAGAGGTGCATTACTCCCGCACCGAGAGCACACGCGAGACCGGAAACATTTTGATGCGGCCAGGAGATACCGTCATTGTTCCGCGCGCAGGTATTGTCTATGTCTTGGGCGCAGTCTTCCGTCCTGGCGGATACATAATGCAGGAAGATGGCAAGCTCAATGCAGCCGAAGCATTGGCAGTGGCCGGCGGAACGCTCGTGCAGGCCAAGACCAGCGGCCTGCGCGTCATTCGCCGCAATCCCGATGGAACCGTGCTCGACTTTTCTCTTTCCTACGATGGCATCGCAGCCGGAACCCAGGTACCGCTCGAGCTGCAGGCGCAAGACATTGTCTACGTCCCAATGAGCAAGCTCAAAGCATCCTTGTCCGATGCGACTGGAATTCTCTCGGCGGCCACCTCGGCTGCCATCTATACAGCTCGCTAACCCAAGCGCGTTGCCCTGCGATGCATCGGCGAACTGAACCGCGTACCTTGCTCTAAAGCCACTGTCCATTGAAGTGCAACCCTTGATAGGGGCATTCCGGAGATAGGATGACGGTCAAAGTTACTCTCTGGAATCGGCTCAAAAATTGCCTGCTTCGACAATTTCTGGGACGAGAAGTTTGGGCGTTGGCCGACCAGGCGGTCGTCAGCGCCGTTAACTTTCTCACCAATGTGATGCTGGCCCGATTCATGGGCCTGCATGAGTTCGGCATATTTGCACTGGCCTGGATGTCCGTTATCTTTGCCAACAATATTCAAAACTCTCTGATTGTTGCGCCCATGATGAGCGTGGGACCTAAACAGGAAGAGAAAGACCGGGCTCACTATTTCGGCGCTGTTTTTTTTCAGGAGCTGGTTCTTGTCAGCTTCTATTTCGTCCTGACCTTCGCCGTCCTCAGCATCTTCGGCAACCATTTTAGCCATACCGAGCTTCGTCATCTGGCCGCCCCTTTGGCAGTGGCCGCGTTTGCCTACCAGACCCAGGACTTTATCCGCCGCTATTTCTTTGTTACTCGCCAGAGCCCTCGCGCGCTCGCCGATGACATCCTCAGTTATCTCACCCAGGTCCCGCTTATCTTTCTGCTTTATAAAGCCGGGCTCCTCAACAGTGCCACAGCGCTCTGGGTGATGGCCGGAACTTCAATCTTCGGAATGGTTGTGGGATGGTTCTGGGTAGAACCGATCCACTTCAGTTGGGAGTGGATAAAGACCATTTCGCGCCGGCACTGGAAAATCTCCCGTTGGCTCGCTGGATCATCTCTGATGGGCTGGACCTCAAGCAACCTCTTCATTGTCGCCGCACCGGTCTATTACGGAGCCGCCGCGGCCGGCGTTCTCAAAGCATCACAGAACCTGATGGGAGTGGCCAATATCTGGTTTCTGGGGCTCGACAATATCGTTCCCGCCGAGACGGCACGCCGCCTTCATGAAGGGGGAATTCATTCAATGCTCGCCTATTCCCGATCCATCGTGTTTAAGTGGGGCGGCTTCACCCTCCTATTAGCGTTGGCCGTGGGTGCAGCGCCTGGATTCTGGCTGCGGATGATCTATGGGCCGCAGATGGTCCAATATGGTTACGTCTTGAGGCTATATGCATTGCTTTACCTCATTACATTCATTGGTGGCCCGCTCCGCGCCGGCTTGCAGGCGCTCGAGTTTACCGTGCCTGTCTTCTGGTCTTATCTGGCCATGACTGCGTTTGCAATTGTCTTTGCGTTTCCTATGGCCAAGCGGTTGGGACTAAGTGGATCTCTGTTAGGCATTTTGGCGGCGCAAATTCTGTTTCAGGGTATCGTCGGCGTATCGCTGTTCCTGAAATCCAGGTCGGTCGCCAGGCAAGCTACTCTTGCACCCTGATCTTCCTTTGCCAAAAGTTCGGATGGCCTATCCAGGAACAAAGCATGGTTGCGGCTGAAAAACCAGATGTAACTTCTGGTTGAAAGGTAAATGGATTTGAGAATTCTCATCTCAGCTTACGGCTGCGAACCGGGCTTGGGCTCAGAGCAGGCGGTCGGCTGGAACTGGGTACTGCAGATTGCACGTTGGCACGAGGTCTGGGTCATAACTCGAGCGAACAACCAGCAGCCGATTGAGAAGGCGCTGGCCGCCAAGCCCTTGCCAAATGTTCATTGGATTTACTACGACCTTCCGCGCTGGGCACGTTTCTGGAAAAGGGCTGACCGTGGTCTTTATCTCTACTACTACCTTTGGCAGATTGGCATTTACTTCGTCGCGAAACGGCTCTGCCGGAATGTCCGGTTCGATTTTATCCATCACGTGACGTTCGGGACCTTCTGGTCACCCAGTTTTCTTTCGCTGCTTCCGGTGCCATTCATGTGGGGCCCAGTCGGTGCCGGTCTGCCCGCCCCCAGACCCTTTTGGAAGGAATTTTCGCTGCGAGGAAAAGCCAATGAGTCTTTGCGGGCAATGGCCTTGTTCCTGGCGCGCCTTGATCCCGTCCGTGCCAGGACTGAAGATAAAGCCCGCTTGATCCTGACTGTTTCGTCCGGAATCGCCCGCAAATTCACTCGCGCAAATCAGCATAAGGTAGCTTTGTTTTCCGGCGTGGGATTCGGTCCCGGTGAATTCGATGGGCTCGATTGCTCAACGCAAACCCGCTCCGGCCCCTTCACCGTGCTTAGCGTCGGAAGACTGGTTCATTGGAAGGGATTTGCCCTCGCTATCAAGGCCTTCGCCATTTTTCATCGGGCGTTTCCGAACAGTCAACACTGGATTGTCGGAAACGGTCCCGAAAAAGCGAAACTGGTTGACCTCGCCGCTTCACTGGGCCTTTCAAAATGCGTCCATTTCATCGGCACCTTATCGCGCGCGGATTACTTGGCTCGTCTAAGTTCCAGCGATGTCCTGCTCTATCCCTGCCTTCACGAACCGGGCGCTTTTGTGATTATCGAGGCCATGGCCGCTGGCAAGCCGGTCCTCTGCTTGAACCTCGGCGAGCCGGCACTTCTCGTCAATGAGAAAACAGGCATCAAGGTTGCAGCCATTGAGCCCCATCAAACCGCACACGACCTTGCCAACGCACTGGCCGGGCTCGCACAAGACGCCTCTCTCTGCGAACGACTGGGGCAAGCCGGACGACAACGTGTTCAGGAACATTTCCGGTGGGATCAGAAAGGCCCCTTCATGGCCGCATTTTACGATCAAGCTCTGGCCACTGAATAAGTGCTTGCGTTGAACATCACTGCCAGGTGTAGCGACTAGATGCGCTATACCTGCGAGCTGTAACAGATTCTTGTGGCTGGGCTATGCTCCCTGACCAGGGAGAAATGGAGACTTACACCTGAACCGTATATTACACCGCAGGGAGTTGCGTCGATGCCAATCTCTATCCTGATACCTGCTTACAACGAAGAGCGCTATCTGGCTGAGGCCATCGACAGTGTGCTCGCGCAAACTTACCGGGATTTCGAATTAATTATTCTCGACGACGGCTCGAAGGACCGCACCCTCGAAATCGCTCAAAGCTATGCGCAGCGCGACTCCCGCATTCGCGTCGAATCGCATGCGAATGTAGGTGTTGGACCGACGATGAATAGAGGCTTTTCCATGTGCTCGAACGAATGGGTCGCCATACTCCAGGCAGACGATGTGATGATGCCCATGCGTTTCGAACGTCAGTTCGCCTTCCTGGCCGAACACCCTGAGTTAGATGTAGCCGCCGGCTGGTGTAAACACATCGATGGCGAGGGAAAAGTGATTGGCAAGGGTGATACTCCCCTAACCACGCATGAAGCTGTCAACCAAATCTACGCAGCCAATGAGTTGATCGCGTTCAATTGTTCAACAGCGATTGTCCGCAAGAGCGCTGTACTGGCCGTCGGTGGCTATCGCCCTCAGTTTCGCGTCAACGAGGATGCAGACCTTTGGGTCAGAATGCTGGAGAAAGGTTACAAAATCCTCATTCAGCCTGAATACTTCGTTAAGTACCGCATCCATGCTGGCTCGGTCTCAGTGGCGCGGGCGCGATTTATTCGCCAGCAAGCCCGCTGGGTAAAGGACTGCATGATACGCAGGCGCCGCGGTGAATCCGAGCTCTCGTGGGAAGACTTTGTTGCCATGCGTAAGTCGCTTCCCTGGCTCGTTCGGCTCGATGCGGAACGCAGGGACACGGCGAAGGTTCTCTATAAAACCGCTACTTATCAGTTTGCTCAGAAGAAGTACTATCAGGTTTTGCCAACCGTCCTCGCTTCCATGATGCTGGAACCTGGTTACACAATCCGCCAGATTACATCGAAGCTGTCGTTTCGTCGTTCCTAGAACTGGTTGCATAAATGCAGTTTTGAAAGGGCACGGCTTCAGCCGTGCCGCGAAAACCGCAAAAACATTGGGCTTTAGCCCCTGAGGCATGTTCCAGCCCCCTCAGTCATATTTATGCAACCAGTTCTAACCACTTATCCCTTGGGAACCCGCCAAAAGCTCTGCTGCCGCTCGAAAATGGATCGTATAAATGCACAAGTCAGAATCCGTGAGCTCTCCTCCCTTCCTGTCGCAGCCCGCACTTCCGTTTGGCGAATTCCTCATTTCCATGTTTGAGGGGTTTCGCGCTAAAGGCGTAACACCATGCCTCATGCGCAATTATGAGGGATTTCCCGACAGTAACATCGGTCGCGATATGGATTTCCTCATTTCTCCGTCACAGTTGTCCAACGCCATCCGCGTGCTCGGTTCCATTCCTGGCACTCGCATCGTCGGCTATATGGAGTATCCTTCCGTTGCGTTGGTCTTCTTGAGCGGAGTATCTCCCACACCACAACTCCGCGCGCTGGAAATCGATTTCACCTGGCGCCTGGATTGGAAGGGGCTGCAGTTTCTTGACACGGATGCAATGCTGCACGCGGCGACCCGGCACTCAGCCGGGAATTTAACTTTCTCTGCGCTTTCATCAGCTCACGAGGCCATCATTTCCCTGCTCACATGCCTGCTGGTGGGAGGGTTCGTGAAGGAGAAATACCTTCCCAAGGTGCAGCGAACGTTTGCAGGCGAGAAGCAGGCAATAGTGAACGCCCTGTTGCCTCAATTTGGACCGCGCATAACTGCGCAACTGGTGGAATCAGTAGTTACCGGCAATCGCAATAACATTGTCGCGTGCGCAAAACCGCTGCGAGCGTCTTTAGCCCTGCGCAGTTTCATGCGTAGGCCGCTGCAAAGCACTTTAGCCGTTATTCGGCACTATGCTGCCGGGTTCGCAGGTCACTATTCACCAAAGAATCTCGAAAGTATCTGCATACTGGGCGCGGATGGTTGCGGCAAAACAAGAGTCATCGATGCCCTGATTCCCATGCTGCAATGCTCCGCTTTGGTAGTGGAAACAAACCACCCCAAACTCCGTTCATTTGTAACTCGTACAAAGTCGGAAACAAGTGTGCCTCTTGATAATCCCGTGGCCGGCACACGCGCAAGATCGACTTCGATAGCATTGCCCTTTATGTGCCTCTTCGAAGCGTGGTGGAGGCAAGTCAAGAGGCGGCTCAGCCTCACTCTTCGCCTGGTTGAAAGCCCTTATCATGACCTGGCTATCAATCCCCGGCGGTATGGGTACAGGGCGCCATTATGGCTTGCGCGCCTGATTGTCAACCTGCTGCCCTCACCCGATCTGTGGATTCTGCTCGATGCTTCCAGCGAAGAAATTGAAACACGGAATCCACATCTGGAACCGGCGGAAGCTCAAAGGCAAGCTGCTGCATATCGCACGTTCGTCGAAACAAGAAAGACATATGTCGTGCTGGATGCACGCAAGCCACCGGACAGTCTCGCCGAAGAGGCCTATATTGCCATTGTGGATATGCTCGCACTACGTACGGACAAGATTCTAAAATGCCGTTTGTCTGAGTTATAACTGGCTAACTGTCGGTGGGCGGTTGTTTGATTCTACGACTCGATCTAAAAGTAAAGCTCATTTTTCTGCCGTATGCACTTACAAAGTCGACATGTCCAGTGCCTGCAGCTTCATGATGACTTCAACCCGTTGAGCAGAACTACAACAGACGATTCCGGGAACATTACGAATTGAAAATTGTCCTTCTTGGTCCAGATGGAGCAGGCAAAAGTTCCGTGATCGCGGGCTTGATGGAAAGATTGAGCCCGCCCGGTTATGAGGTCAAGCGACGTCACCTCAAGCCGCAGCTGGCGATGCCACGGCTTCGCGATAACCCGAATAGCATCGTGGTCGACCCGCATGGCAAACCCCCGCGGGGAGTGTTTCTCTCCCTCGTCAAAATATTGGTCTGGCTTCTGGAAGAGTGGTACGCCCGTTTCTTTATCGAGAAAAGACGGACAATCCTCATCTGTGATCGCTATTATCACGATCTCCTCGTCGATCCGATCCGGTATCGATTTGGGGCACCGATGTGGACAGCGAGACTGATCGGCTGTCTGATGCCGCGGCCAACTCTCTGGATCCTGCTGAATGCTCCAGTGGACGCGTTGCGGGCGCGTAAGCAGGAAGTGACGCCCGAGGAAACAGCGCGACAATGTGATGCATATCTGGCCTTTATTCATAAGCAGCGGGCGTACGTTATCGTCGATGCTTCCCAATCTCTGGATAATGTGATTGCAGATGCTGACCGTGCCGTGCGCATGAAAATGCTCAGTGGCCGAGGCAATCGTGGATGACATAACAGGCCTCTACACAGTTGATGATGGGCGCGCGGCAACACACCTGGCTCTTTTCTGGAAAGGACGACTGCGCTATACCGTTCCTCGCGAACCTGCCGCGCAAAAAGCCTGCTGGGAACTCTTCCAGCCAGGCCCGCTCGGCATTCCTCTACGCGCCATGACGCTGGTCCCACGTCTACTCGGCGCTGTTCGCTGCTCTGAGGACGAGAAATTGGCGTTCATCAGGAAAACGATTGGCGAGAAGGCAGGCTTATCCTGTAGTCGGAACGGAGCCCCGGGACCTTGGCATAAAGACACAATCATCTTCATGGACGAAAGGACTCAGCCACTATATGTCGCGAAGGTGGGTGTGGGAGCTGAAGTAAGTGCCCTTCTGCTGAATGAGGCACAGTGGCTCAGCGATATGCACCGGCAGGAATCGCTCATAGACCACATTCCCAGCCTCGTCGCTCATCGCTGCGATCCAAACTTCAGCTTCGTCGCACAATCGGTACTTCTTGGCGGCCTCGATTTCACTCTTGGCCCAGTACACATTGAATTCCTGCGCAAACTTCAGGCGTCGTCGCTTCAATCGATTCAATTCCAGGATTCTGCGCTATGCAAAACACTTCACTCGCGTTTGGATGACTTATCCGGTTTACTTCCACAGGAATGGTCGCGGCGTCTTGAGGTGGGCATGCGGCTGATCGAGTCCGCGTTTTTGGGGGTGCCAATTCAGGTTGTGGCCGCACATAACGACTTCACCCCATGGAATATCCGGATAGCAAGTGGCGTCGCAAAGATTTTCGACTGGGAATATGCCGCCAACGAGCAACTCCCGCTGTTTGACCCTTTTCACTTTTGCCTGGCTCCGATGGCACTCAAAAGCGCCCCGACTGCACGCATCCTTCGCACAATACACGAGGTGATCGCACAATGTCAGCAATCGTTTGGGATGGAGCGGTGTTACAAACCAGAGGTCCAGGCGTTGGCTTACATGATCAATCTTTGCACTCTATATATGTGGGCAGACCGGGGAACCTGCAACTCGCATCCATCCTTAGTCAGCTACGCCCATGTCATCGATCGCATTGAATCCACTTCTGCCTCATGACGCTCGACGATCTCGCCCATACTTTATTGCCAAGATTCACTGTAACTTCACAATGCTAAGGTGCGCATGAAGATACTCATAACAGGCGGAGCAGGGTTTATCGGAACTCATGTTGCTCGCTCGTTGCTCCGCATTGGCGCCGAGCTGACAATCCTCGATAACTTCAGTCCGCAAATTCACGGCCGCTCACAATCTCTTGCTCCAGATATCGCGCCTCATGTAAATCTGATCGTAGCCGACATTCAGGATCCGCTGGCGGTGTCGCGAGCTGTCCGCGGGCAAGATGCGATCGTGCATCTCGCGGCAGAGACCGGCACCGGGCAATCGATGTACGAGATGGTGCGCTACGAGAAGGTAAACATCGGTGGAACTGCTAACATCCTCCAGGCGATTGCCGAGGATTCAAACAGGAGCGTGCGCCGCTTCGTAGTTGCATCCTCCCGCGCGATTTATGGTGAGGGCTGTTACCATTCCCCATCGCACGGCATATTCTTTCCAGGCAGCCGTTCCGTTGAGGATATGCGAGCAGGACACTTTGAGTTTTTGCATCCGGTCAGCGGCGAAGTATGCACTGCACGACCAACAAGAGAGGACGCGCCGCTCCACCCTACGTCCTTCTATGGCCTTACCAAGCAGGTTCAGGAACAGATGTGCCTGTTTTCGGGCGCTACGATTGGTTTCTCGACTATCGCACTGCGCTACCAGAATGTCTATGGACCCGGTCAATCGCTCAAGAATCCTTATACAGGCATTCTCGCAATCTTTTCGAATCAGGCCAGGCTTAGCCAGCCGATTTACATTTTTGAAGACGGCAAAGAGAGCCGCGACTTTGTTTACATTCAGGATGTTGTTGATGCCACGGTCGCTGCCGTGCTCCATCAAGGCGCCGAGTGCACAGCGCTCAACGTCGGCAGTGGCATACCTATCTCTGTTGCCGAAGTGGTTAACGACATTGTTTCCTTTTTCAGAAGCAGTTCTCATGTTTCTATAACCGGAGCGTTTCGTCAGGGCGATATTCGGCACTGCTTTGCCGACCTGGAGAAGGTCAATAAGGTGCTGGGCTTTACGCCGAAGTGGAGTTTTCGTCAGGGCGTTACCAAATTCCTCGAATGGGCAAAGACGCAGGAAATCGAGCAGAGCGCATATATTCACTCTTTGCAAGAGATGAAAGAACGCGGGCTTTACCATGAGTAACTCGGGCACAATTGGCGTTGTTACTGTCACTTATAACAGTGGGCAAGTGCTCGACGGCTTCTTGCATTCCCTCATTGGGCAGACGCGCAGCGACTTCATCTTGTACGCCGTAGATAATGCCTCACGAGACAATACCTTAATGCTGCTAAAAGCATGGGGCGATACAAGGTTGCGGATGATTCCCAACGAATCCAACCTCGGCGTGGCTGAGGCGAATAATCAGGGTACCCGAGCTGCTCTTGCCGAAGGTTGCAACTTTGTGCTCTACCTGAACAATGACGTTGAATTTGAGCCGGACACTTTCTCAACCTTGGTGGCTGAGCTAGATGAACATGGCTGCGATTTGCTTGCGCCCAAGATTCTGTTTGAGGATGGAGTGCATATTTGGTCAGCCGGCTCAACATTCAATGCTCTCAAAGGCTATCTTGGTGCTCATATCGGAGAAGGAGAAATTGATTGCGGGCAGTTCGATATGCCAAGGCTCATAAGAAACGCGCCTACTTGTTGTCTTCTGAGCCGCGCAGCAGTCTTCGACAAGATCGGCATGATGGACGCAAACTATTTTGTCTATCATGACGACTCAGACTTTCTCTTCCGCGCTTGGCGGGCTGGACTTACGATGTTCTATACGCCGCGCGCGCGTATTCTCCATAAAGTTAGCTCACTTACCGGAGGCTCTAAGTCCGTTTTTACTATCCGTTACAATGCTCGAGGCCATGTGTACTTTATGTTGAAGAATCTTGGCATCGCGCGATGCTTGTTCTATCTCCCGGCTCTGCAATTGCGCATGGTGATGAAAGTACTCTTACGCTACATAAGTTGGGATGAGTTTGTGGTGCGAGAACGTGCGTTTATTGAAGGCATTTCAGTTTGGTTATCCAGGCAACGACGCCAGACCACCTGAAACTGAATACGCCTCTCCCGCTGGGCAAAAGGGAATCGATAAGGCGACTCAATCACATGGAAGACCATATATGAGGCGGGCCGATCAAGGACGGTAACGAGTTACCGGCTAACGTGCCACAAACACTCACCGTTTTCGCAAGCATTCTTTGCTCATTGCACTTTACCTCGGGAAGCGTGGAATTGCAGGAATTCTGACTCGAAAAACGAGATTCCAGTCTAAGTGGCCACTAGGTCCTTGAAATCTGAAGGCTCAATGAAACCCACATCCAAGCTAAACAACCTACAAGTATTGCGAGCGTTCGCGGCCGTCAGCGTGGCGTTCTACCATACGTATTACCTCTTGCCTGGCATGCAGCGATTTGGCAGCTTTGGGGTCGATGTTTTCTTCGTGATCAGCGGGTATATCATGGCCCGCATTCTCCACAAGAGTCCAGATTTTTTCCTGCGGCGAAGGATCATTCGAATCGTTCCGCCGTACTGGTCGTTTACGTTTCTCACTTTCGCGATCGCGGTTGTTTCCCCCCAACTGCTCCACACGACGCGCGCAGACGGAGTTGAGCTGGTGAAAAGCCTGCTCTTCATTCCCTATGCAAAACCTCTACCCGGCGGCGGCAAAGGGATCCTGCCCCTGCTCAGCGTGGGATGGTCGTTGAACTTTGAGATGCTCTTCTACCTTTCCCTTGCAGCGGGACTCCTGATCAGCCGAAAGAAAGCTGTCTGGGTCGGCGTTGGCTTCGTTCTGGCGGCCCTCATGACCTCGTTCGCTTTTGCTACCCGCAGCGACATTGCGAAGTTTTTCGCTCATAGCAACATGCTCGAGTTTATCTTCGGAGTCGTCGCGTACTACATTTGCCGGGAGATTGGTGCATCACGCGCCCAGCGAATGCGAATCCCCGCACTCTGCTTATGTCTCGCCAGCGCTCTGGCCCTTATCTGCCTTCAGGGATTGTTGCCCGAAACTTTCTCGCTTGCGGCGCCCAGCGCCATTCTTTTCGGTATTCCTTCATTTTTTCTGATTGCCAGCGCCACGATTCTATCCATGGCAGGATGGGACACCAATGTTTCGTTTCTGATTCTGATTGGGGATGCCAGTTACATTCTTTATTTGGTCCACTTCTTCTGCATCTATGGTGTTGATCGAATTCTCGCCGCGCGGTGGCATTGGCTGCGGGTTGCGGCACCGATCGGCGCGATCGTGGGAATCAGCCTCTCCGTACTTGTCGCGATCGTACTCCACTTGTTTATTGAACGACCCACATTGAATGCCATGCTGCGCAAATTCGGGGGCAATCGTCCGGCAACAGAGCTTCCTCCAGTCCACGTGGCCGGTTAAGCCGCTTTCGGAAAATACCTTACCGTTCCGGAGAGGGGTCGCAGCGACCAGTTATCCGAATCCAAGACTCTTGTGATAAAGATTGCATGGCCCTCTTCAGCGTAATAACTTGCAATGCGCCTTGCTGTGAAGCCCGTCGCGACACCAGTTCTCAGGGATATAGGCAACCACATGACTCTGTCTGCACCATCGATGGTGAACTCGACGTACGCATTGCCTAAGAAGATTCCCCAGTTGGACCGTTTACGCGGCATGGCGATTCTTTCAGTGGTGATCGTCCACTCGATTCATTCCGGACCATTCGCTGCAATTGCACGGCAAGGCTGGGTTGGAGTGGATCTCTTCTTTGTTCTCTCAGGGTTTCTCATTACTGGAATCCTGTGGGACACCCGTGACGATAACAAGTACTTTAGTCGGTTCTATGGTCGGCGCATTCTGCGAATCTGGCCTGCCTATCTTCTTCTCCTGGCTTTTGTGTTTTGCATCATACCGTTTCTGAAGTTGGTTGTGGGCAGGCGCCTTCTGGAGATTCCGAGCGAGAATGTTGCGTCCTGGCAGTACTTGCTGATGATACAGAATTTCCTCCCTCAGAAGCTTGCTTCTTCATCCTTCCTTATTGCTACTTGGTCTTTGGCAGTCGAGGAACAATTCTATCTGGTCTGGCCGCTTGTTATCCGGTACGCAGCTCGTGGCTTTGCCTTGCCGGGCCTCATCATTTGCTTTCTTTGCGCCCCGGTCGTTCGTGTTGTGGCAACTCACTACGGTATCTCTCCGGTCGCAATATACATGAACCCGCTGACTCATGGCGACGGCCTGCTCTGTGGAGCGGCGATTGCGATCTGGATAAGGACGACAACATTGAAGCGGCGCACGTTGATGCTGTCTGGCATTGGTTTATTGCTCGCAGGTCTCCTTCTCTTCTTGCCAATTCACCCCACCGAAAGCATGAGTCATCATTGGTCTCCTTTTGTGTTCACCGGCATCGCACTGATCTCGACGGGGTTGCTGCTGGTCGCTTTGGTTTCCGAGCACACGGGCCACGTTCTGCATCGTTTTGTCTTTATGAATCGGCAACTCGCCTTCTTTGGCTATATTAGTTACAGCTTGTATCTCTACCACATTGTTGTTCTTCGATTTGCAGGCAGCGAAAAACTAATTGCGAAACTAGATCGCTGGCATCATCCCGATCTGACTGCGACGCTTATGTTGATGTTCGGTATAGGTCTCAGCATTTTGCTGGCATGGACTTCAAGGGTTACCATCGAGGCAGCCGCCCTTTCCAGGAAAGGTCTGTTCGGTTAAGTAACACGACCTGATAAATCCGCTCTAAGCATCGAATACGATATTCCAGCTTAAAATAGGAGTGCGATTAGGTACTATAGGCGCGCTGGAATTCGGCGGCTTCTAAACAGGATAGTCGATGAACGCTTGTGGAATAAGTTCAAGAAACGTGGCAGCGATCGCAAGCGGCAATATGTGTTGAGGCGGATCACTCTTGACGGAAGTTTCAACTGGTTGCCCAATTCAAATCGTGGCGTTCACCTAAGCGGATGATTCGCGATCTAGATTTGCTCATAGATATCCGGAGGCCTGAGACCCGGACGGGCTCTTCACAAAACAATCAGGCCAGCGGCTATGGCCACCGAACTGAACTGGGACAAAGGTAAACAAATGACGCTGTCAGCACCATCGATAGAGAGCTCGGAACATGGATTACCTGCGGTCCGAACCGAAAGGCGTCTCTCGTTCCGGGATTTCCTTTTACGGTATCCAGTCTTTCTCCTGGCCTTTGGTCCTCCGATATTCAGACCACACTCGACTTACGCCGGGTTTGATACCTCCCAGGCACATTTTGACATATGGAGCATTTTTCAGGTTGGCTGGCTCTTTGCGATTTCCGCTCGCGCTATAATCCGTCTGGGTTTCGCACAGCAGGTCGTCATTCCCAGGCAGATTCGATCCGTCTTGAAGTACTTCTTCTTTCTTGGCTTGCTATTCACCATGTCCGTGGCTTACTCGCCCGGCCGCGCTGTCTCGGCGGAGTTCAGCTTTATATATTTCCTCAGCTTCATCTGTATCGTGGAGTTTCTTGTCGATGCACACCAGAATCCGCCAGATTGGTTGCAATGCATTTTCAGACTCAGACTTATCATGACCGTTCTGCTGGCTCTGGTCCTTATTTTCCTCATAATCAAACCTGATTTGGTGATGAGTTATGTGGAAGGCGCTGGAATTCGACTTCTGGGCGGCGGAATAGCTTCGATGGGCATCCTTGGCCCAGTCATTGCAATCGTCTCAGGATACAGTTTTCTATATTCCCTGGAACCCAGGGGGCGCTCCGCCTTTTTCCTCTTGGTCGGAATGGCCGCAACTTTCGCGACGCAAGCGAGAGGGGCGGAAATCGCACTCTTGCTCGTTCTAGCACTCCTGGTTTTTCAATGGACAACTAAGAACAGACGCTCCTTGCACCTTCTTCTCGCCGCATGCATGGCCTTCATCCTGTTGGCTGGCGCATTCGCTGCAACTATCGGTGCAGATCAGATTTGGAAAAAGTTTAATCGAGGCCTGGACACTGAAAGCTTTCTTACCGCCAGCGGAAGAACCATCTACTGGCGTGACGTCATTGTCTATAGCGTGAGTCACCCGCAGGGCATGGGCTACATCGCCGGCATACGCCGCCAGCATTTCGGCATCTACGCGGGGGTTCTGCAAGCAGATTTGAACGGCGTCGGTGGGACTGACAACTCCTATATGCAGGCGCTTTCCGACGCTGGATGGCTCTCTCTCGGGGTTTATCTCATCCTTCTGGGCAAAACGTTGTCATTCGGATGGCGGTTCGCAAGGAAGAAGGCACGAGATATAGACGCGGACGAGCGCCGAGTTTGGCATGCGTTGCGCTGCGCAATCCTTATGTTTCTTTACTGCCTCGTCGCCCAGATGGATGGCTCGAATTTTGTAACACCGCTTCACCAGGAGTATTACACGCAAAATATCCTCATTATGTTGATTCTAGGAGCATCGTCCGAGATGTTATTTCGCGAGCGCTTCCGAATTTCGTTGCAATCGTCACGCTTCTAAGCGGCGAACAACGAGCCACTGCTTCCACCGGCAGCATTCAAGTGATTCAACAAGAACTGCAGTTGCTTAACCTCCGATGATCTCGACTGGATCAGCGCGGCTTGCGGCGGCCACAATGGCCTGCCCCCACCAGGCCGCGCCGCAAGAGATGCTGGAAACACCTCTTAAAGTGGATTGTTTGCAGGCGCTACTCTGGCTCTGATGGAAAACACAAACAGAATGCATATGACTCCTCGCGGTATGTTGCAATCCCGTCCGGCGCGCATTGCCGCATATGTATTCATTGTCGCCACAGCGCTTGCGGTAATCATTCCTGTCAATCCAGTGATGCCGAGCCGGGGACTCGATCGCTCCTGGGAGTTCGGCATGAACGAGGCTGTTGCCCGCCACATGAACTTCGGCGAGCAGATCGTATTTACATACGGTCCTTATGCTTCAATCGTCACACGGATGTATCAGCCCGACACCAGCACGAGAATGATGCTGGGAAGCATCTTCCTGCTGGTGTCTTACCTAGGCGCGCTTCTGTATCTCGCGCGCGGAAGCAAGCTGGCCTTCGCGCTCCTTCTGTTCGTATTGTTTGCCGCATTCGGCGGCGGCGCGGAACTGGTGCTCCTCACTTATGCGCTTCTCCTCATCGCCTGCACAGTCAAGTATGTAAGCGACAATCACACGTCACTTGGCGCGCGCTCATGTTGGCTGTTCCGGGCCGCGGTCCTTGTGCTGTGGGCCACCCTCGGCCTGCTTCCGCTCATCAAAGGGAGCCTGATACTGCCGTGGGCTGCAGCGGTTGCCGTGCCTCCAGTGTTGCTGGCATGGCGCCACCAACTGAAAGCTGCCTTCGCACTGGTTGCCATACCGCCTGTTTCTACGTTTCTGCTGTGGATCGTTGCGCACCAGTCTCTCACGGCATTGCCGCACTATCTGCGAGGCGCGCTTTGGCTCACCTCCGGATATACCCAAGCAATGTCCACATCATGGCTCATCTTGCCGGCGATCGTGGGAGAGGCTTTGGTCGTTCTCTTCCTCGCGGCTGTTCTGCTCATTTGCTTCTCCATTGCTCGCGCCTCCGTGCCCGGTTTCTTTGTCAAAGCTGTATGGGGACTTACATGCCTTGCGTTTCTGTTGGTGATCTTCAAACACGGGTTTGTAAAAGCGGATGACATTTACGGCGCGTTCTCTTCGTTGGCCGCGCTCGCTTTGATCGCCGCAATGCTTGCCACAGACAGATATATTGCCTGGGCCAGCGCACTAGCCATCGCTCTTACAGTGGCAACTTCCGCGATGCATGATCCGGAGCTGGCTCGAGAGGTCCACGAGCACTTCGGCCCTGGAGTTACATGGAGCGGTAACCGGCGCGATGATATCTTTGCCTTCTGCGTGAAAAGGGCCGCGCCGGCCTACCTGCACACCACAATTGGAAGCGGGTGGCAGACTTATCGCAATGCATGGGAAGGACTTCTCATTCACCCTGAGCGGAATGATTCTCTGAAAGAGCGCTTTGATCGCGCCGAAGATGAGATCCGCACCAGCTACGCGATGCCTCATCTCACAGGCACCGCCGATATCTATACCTTCGAACAGGCCATCGTTATCGTCTCCGGCGCCCAGTGGGATCCCCGTCCTGTACTGCAGAGTTATTCGGTCTACACTCCCGAACTGATTCGTCTCAATGAACAGCATCTCCGCGGTATCGATGCTCCGCAGTGGATTCTCTTCGACCTTCAGGTGATTAACGGAATGCTGCCGTCGCTCGATGATGGTCTGAGTTGGCCGGCACTGCTCGATAACTACAGCTTTGTTTCTTATGACGGCCAGTTTGTGCTGTTGCAGAAACGGCCCACCATTAAGACAACAACAACGTACGATACTATCCTCGATACCAGATGCCAAACCGGATCCTCGGTTTTGGTCCCTCCCGGCGACGGGCTTCTGTTCGCGGAGGTCGACCTGCAGCCGACCCTTGCGGGCAAATTGCTCGACACTTTTTTCAATCCGCCTCAGTTACGCATCTTCCTTCACCTCGCCAATGGCAAAACCGAACGCTATCGGGTTGTTGCAAACATGATGCGTACAACGTTTCTGCTTTCTCCCGTTGTTGAAAACACGAGCGGCTTCGCCGCGCTCGTCTCGGGCAGCAAGTCCGATTCCCCGGGCCAGCGCGTCGAGTCATTTTCAATTGAACCCGTGTACGGCGGGTCGCACTTCTGGTCACGCAGTTTCCATCTGACGCTCAGACAATATTCCGGAAGATAACTGCCGCGTTTCTTTTGGGTGAAATCACATTACGGTTCTCCGTTCGGCAGCGCCTCGGCAGGTAGAAGCATGTGTGCACTTTGTCTTCACTCCGGCACTTCGCCGGCGATTCCATTTAAGATCGCAACTTGTAAGGAGCAATCATGAATAGGATGCGCAATGTTGTAGTTGTTGGTGGTTGCGGCCACGTGGGCCTGCCTTTCGGCATGGTGCTTGCCGACCGCGGGCTCGACGTGACTCTGCTGGACGTGGACAAAACCAAGGTGGCCTCTATCAATGAAGGCCACATGCCATTCCTCGAGGCCGGAGCAGTCGAACTGCTGCCACGACTGATCGGAAAGTCACTCCGGGCTACGACAGATCCGGAGTGCCTTCGCAATGCTGAGATCGTGATTTCGGTCATCGGCACCCCGGTGGATGAGCACCTCAATCCCACGGTAGCAGCGCTTTATCGCAGTCTCGACGACCTCATCCAGTATGTGCCGGAAGGCGCGTTGCTGGTTTTGCGAAGCACCCTTTATCCTGGTGTGACCCGGCTCATCAAGGACCGCATCGATGAGAGGCATCGCCAGATTCATGTCGCCTTTTGCCCCGAAAGGATTGCAGAGGGAAAAGCAATCGAAGAGCTTACCAGCCTTCCTCAGATTATCTCCGCGTTTGAACCTGTCGCGCTCGACAAGGCCCGCGAGCTCTTTTCTCGCATCGCTCCGTCTCTCATCGAATTGGATCCGCTTGAAGCCGAACTTGCCAAGCTCTTCACTAATAGCTGGCGCTATCTCAACTTCGCGGCTTCCAATCAGTTCTATATGTTGTCTGAGAGCTATGGGCTTGACTTCTACCGTATTTACAATGCAGTTACTCAGGATTACCCTCGCATGCGCAGTTTTGCACGTGCGGGATTCGCGGCCGGTCCGTGCCTGTTGAAAGACACACTCCAATTGTCCGCGTTTTCCAGCAATAACTTCTTTCTTGGACATGCCGCAATGCTCGTTAACGAAGGCCTGCCTAACTTCATCGTGTCGCAACTCCGGGCGGAGGGATTATCAAAGAAGACCGTCGCTATTCTTGGCATGGCCTTCAAGGGTGACTCGGACGACAATCGCAGCAGCCTGTCTTACAAGCTCAAGAAGTTGCTTCAGGTCGAAGCCAGGACCGTTCTCTGTTCTGACCCTTTTATTGCTGATCCAAGGTTTGTTACTCTCGAACAGGCTGTACATCAGGCTGACATTATTATTCTTGGCGCCCCGCATTCTGCATACCGCGACTTGCAGATTCCGGCTAACAAGAAGGCTATTGACGTCTGGGGCTTTTGGCGCCAGAACAAACACCATGCTAGCGTTGCTGCGGAGGGCAAATGAAAGTTCTAGTTACCGGCGCAGCCGGTTTCATTGCGGGTTACCTTATTCAGGAACTCATCGACAGCGGTTATGAGGTTGTAGGCCTGGATGACTTCAGCAAGTACGGACCCAGCCACAAATCCTACGATAGCCATCCACGCTATCATTTCGCCGAAGGCGATGCCAAAGACGTTGAACTGTTGAAGGAATTGCTCGCCGATTGTGATCATTTTGTAGCAGCGGCGGCGATGATCGGTGGGATTTCATACTTCCACGAATTCGCTTACGATCTGATGGCCGAAAATGAGCGTATAACGGCGAGTTCTTTTGATGCAGCCATTCACGCCCATAAGAACAACCAGCTTCAGAAGATCACTGTGCTCTCATCGAGTATGGTTTACGAATCCACCACAGAGTATCCCACTCCCGAAGGCGCTGAGCAGAGGTGCCCTCCGCCCAAATCCACTTACGGCTTTCAGAAGCTGGCCACTGAATATTTTGTTAAAGGTGCGTGGGAGCAGTATCGCTTGCCTTTTACGATTGCGCGCCCATTCAATTGCGTTGGAATCGGCGAGAAGCGAGCGATACGCGACGTTGACGTTTACAGCGGAAATGTGAAATTGGCCATGTCGCATGTTGTTCCCGACCTCGTGCAGAAAGTGCTCAAGGGTCAGGACCCGCTGCACATTCTCGGCCAGGGAAACCAGGTGCGGCACTACACCTATGGCGGCGACCTGGCCCGCGGAATCAGAATTTGCATCGAGCATCCAAATGCGCTCAATCAGGACTTCAACCTGTCCACCGCCACCCGAACCACTGTTCTGGAACTGGCACAGGTCATCTGGGACAAAGTGCATAAAGGCTCGAAACCCTTCCGCGTAGTTCACGACCCGGCCTACGAATACGACGTGCAGGAACGCTCGCCCGCAGTCGATAAAGCAGATCGACTCTTGGGGTATCGCGCCGAGACGCCACTGAATACTATTCTCGACGAGGTCATTCCATGGATCGATGAACAAATCACGGTGGGGCAGATCTAGTGCATCGGTCTCGCTAATGTAATTTGCGGTCTCGGATTGAACTGTCGTTAAGTTGAATTCTTGAATCTCTCAACCAACCGTTAAGCTAAGGTATCGAAGTTTAACACTAGACATCCCATGGATACGGATGTGGTTTAGCTCCGATGTGTGGCCTTGTAGTTAGAACCTTTTGGGCCCGGCAAAAAAGGGAGAGTATTTAGTGACAGCGTTCGAAACACAAACTTCGCCCAACGATTTGACTATCGTCATTCCCGTCTACAACGAAGGCGCGGGATTCGAGGATTTGTGGACCCAGATAGACACTTACCTGCAGTTTCCATTCCGCGCCTTGGTCGTCTACGATTTCGATGAAGACAACACCGTTCCAGCAGTGCAATCAGTGATTGCGCGCGGCGAAAAGCGGCTCAGCCTGGTAAAGAACAACGTGCGGCGCGGAGTGGTGGGCGCTCTGCTCACTGGTTTTCACGAGGTCGAGAACGGACCCTTGCTGGTCGTCATGGCCGACCTCTCCGACGACCTGGCGCAAGTCGGCCGGATGTTGGAATTATATCGCCGTGGCTATAACATTGTGGTCGGCAGCCGCTATATGAAAGGCGGTCGCATCGTGAATGGCCCGGTGCTGAAACAAGGGCTTTCACGCATGGCTGGAGTCAGTTTGCATTGGCTTCGCCGGATTCCTACGCATGACGCCACCAATGCATTCAAGATCTACGATGCCGCCATGCTTAAGCAATTTACCCTTGAAAGCCAACGCGGTTTTGAATTGAACCTTGAGATTACAGTCAAGGCATTCTTGGCCGGTTATCGCATTACTGAGATTCCTTCGGTATGGCGCGACCGTACTCAAGGCAAATCCAAGTTCAAGCTCTGGGCTTGGCTTCCACATTACCTGCGCTGGTATTTCTACGCGTTTCGACCTCGAAGCAAGGCTTAGAGCCGCTCACTCCGTGAACGATAATTCGACTCACAATGACGGAAGCCATGCTCCATTCCTGCGCGGATCCAAGATAACTTCGGCTCGCCATCATGAACTTATCGCAACCGGAAAAGAAAAAACGTCAGTGAAATCCCTCCTCCTTTTCGCTGCGCTGCTCTTGAGTGCCGATGCGCTCGGTTCGTCCGCCGGCCCGGTGACAACCGTGAATGCGTCGAAGCCTAACGGCATTGCCTACGAGAAGGCCGGTGCCCCGAATGTTTTGGGCGTCGGGCCCACCTACGATGTGACGCAGTTCGGCGCGGCTGGGACCGGCTACGCGACCACAGGCTCAGTCAACGTTTCCACGAACCCAAATCTGATGACCGCGGGCAGTGCCTCGGGATTTGCGACGGGACAGTTGTACGTCATTCCCGGAGCCGGGGTGAGCGGCGCGAACCTGCTGGTTACGGTAACTAGCGTAAGTGGTACCTCCATCTCCTTCACGCCGGCCGCATTTACCACCGTCAGCGGTGCGACGATCGACGACACGCTCGGCATTCAGGCGGCCTTTGACGCCTGCTCTGCGGCTGCTTTTATAGGCAAACCGCAATATGCCGGCCTGGTCGAGTTTCCGGGTAACCATAGCTATCTCATAAGCAGTACTCTTAATGCGCATAATAGCTGCCGGGTGGAAGGTCTTGTAGGTTCAATTAACTTTGGCGGTCAACAGCCGCCAAATATCCTCTGGAACGGACCATCTTACGGTGCGACCTCCAGAGTTACAGGATTCACTGTCTCGCTGAATGTTTCGTCAATCACACTCACTAACAATCCAAGTTCCGGCGACACGGTGACCGTGAATGGTGTCGTTATTACTTTCGTCTCTTCCGGCGCATCGGCGAATCAGGTAAACATTGGAGCGAACGCGGCGGCGACAGCATCGGCACTTTGCACCCGGCTCAACACCTATCCGAGCACAAGTCCCATCTATATAGGTGAGCCGTTCACGAATCCCTCGCCTGGGGTCGTGGACTTCAAATACCAGAGCATCGGCTTGAATGGTGCAACGGAATCAGTAGCTACCAGCGATCCCGCCAATATCGCAGTTCGGGCAGCGTACTACAGTGCGGCCAATCCATCAGGCGGCAGAAACTATCCCTATAAGTATGTCGCCACAATCAGCGGCGCAAACAGCTATGCCGTGAACAATTGGGTCTACCTGACAGGGTTCGACACTACGGCTGGACTTAGCTTGAACAATCTTGTCTCCCAGGTTGTAGCAACTACTGGTAGCACTTTTACGGTAGCCTATCCGCTCTATGCTTCCAATCAAGTTCCCGCGGCGGGCAGTTACACAGATACAGGCACCGCTACCAGTGTCAGTGTCGTGCTTGCTACGGATTCCTTTGCGCGGTACGAGCAAGGATTTAAGGATATTGCGACCCAGGGTGGCGGGGTCGGATTCTATATGGGGTCGCGTGTTGACGCTGGCACCCACTTTGAGAATACCTGGGCTGAAAAAGCATCTTACTTCGGTTTTTACTTCCCCTCTGGCGGCGTCAATGTGGACTTCGATAAGGGCTGGAGAAGCGACAGTTCGGGAATAGCTGCGATTTATTGGCGTTCCGGTGGAGGCGATAACTTCAGCTTAGCCAACGGACAGACTTTCTCCGGCACCGCTGGACACCAGGGTGCGGGTATCATGCTTGACAATCAGGCCTGCAATGGAGCCGCCGGCGCTATTCGTATGTCGCTTCGCAATATGGCAATAGAAATTGGCAGTAGCCTTGCCCCCGGCTTGGGAGCAATTACTCTGTATAACTGCGTAAGCAGTAGCTACCCCTCCCAATTCCTGATCGACATGGACGGCGTGAATGTCTCGCCGGATTTGGGTACTCGTGGTTACTACACTCCAAGCATTGCCATGTCTCCCCAGAACGATACGGCCCTGAATCTGAGCGTGATGAATAGTGTTTTGCCAAGCAGCAAGACGGACCCACGTTGGGTTGGGATTCCAAGCCTCATCCGGCAGGACGCAGGCCTTGATACCAGTTCCACTGGCAGCAGCGGCTTCATCCCGTGGATGACTTTCTCCCCTGCTTTTTTCAGTATGGCAAGCAGCCTGTCGACGGCCGATAAACAAAACACGCCGATGACGCAGGGAATCGGTGACTTCTTCTACAGCCAGCTTTATCAGTACGGGATCAAGGCGTCGGCTTTCCTATATTCCGATACCGCATTTGCCGCGCTGTCCAATGGCACTACGCTTTATGCGGGCCAGATTCTCGCGCCTCCTGAATACTGGAGTGGCGCAAACGGAAATCGGTATGCGCTGGATGTAGTCCGCACCACCGGCACAACTGGTACGCCAAACAGCGGCAATACTACATGCTCCGCTCCGGGCAAATCTAACGTGGCAACCTGCACGAGCGCCACCGATTTGTCAGTCGGGCAGTACATCTCCATTGCAGGAGGAAGTTCCTGCAAACCGATTCGGAGAATAAATGCCTTCAAACCCGGCGCTGTACAGGTAATGAGCGGAAGTGGGCCCTTCTCCGAAGTAACTAATGGTGCGTTGAGCTTCTGTGTCCCCGTGCTCGGTCCAGAGATTCAATTACCTACAAAGTTCTCCGGTACCCCCACCGCCGAAGCGTGGTCGCCCGGGGATATGGAACTCAACTCCAAAGCGACGGAGTATGGAGTTGCGGCCTGGGTAAAGATTGATAGCGCAAAAGAGCGAAAATGGGCCGGGGTTCCACTCGGCAACAACAGCGGCCAGATTAATTCATCGCAAATATCCGGCACTACAGGGTCGGGCAACGTAGTTCTGGCCACGTCACCGATTGTGAGCGGGCTTACCGACACCGGAACCGCAAAGCTCAACAACGTCACTATTGGCGGAACTTGCTTGGGCTGCAGTGGATCAAACTTGAGAACAGCACATGCATTTTGCGCAGGTAGGGCCACATCGTCTTCCACTCTTACGTTGTTTGGAGCCGGGTCAGCCACCACATCGTGCACGTCAATTGTGGGGGCGGAAGATGTCGCGCAGTTGTTAATGACCGGTAGCGGCACTTTGAGCGGTCTCGCTGTCCGGTGCGCTCATACCGGAACCAATGCATCGAGCGGAGTATTCAGTATCTGGGATCTTCCATCCGGCACCGCCATGTCCGGCGCAGATTCGGGAGTTAATACTCGAGTCACTGTGACCTATGGGACCGCAAAAGCCAATACAACGGTATTCGACACAACCCACACTTTCGCATACGCAAAGGGCGATTTACTGCGCATTCAATTCACAACCCAGGCTAATGAAACCTTGGGGAATTGTGAGGTAAGCTTTAACTACTGAGTATTCATATTGCGAATACATCGGGCGTCGCGATCCTGTTAGAAGAGCCGCCATGCGCTCTTCGATGTTACCGTCGCAACACCATCCGGCGACTCGGCTGCAACTTCGGACAATTGATAACTGCCCAAATCGATTTTGTTCAACTCCGATGGTATTCTTTTCATAAGGCCTCGCACTTGCTTCACGCATGTTAAGAATGCCAACTTGGCTTCTGATCACTCAGAGTGAACCATTTTCTTGCCTGGAGAGTTGTTGCTGCATACGGCGCGTTGAACTCCGGCAAGCACCCCGCATCATTGAAAGGAGAACCTTCGGGAATGGAGGAGCAACAAATATACGATCGTCTTACTGAAATCTTCGTCGATGTTTTTGATGAAGATTCCATCAAGGTAACTCCTGAACTGTCTGCCAAAGATGTTGATGGATGGGACAGCCTTACACATATTCGTCTAATACTTACTGTTGAGAAGGTATTCAAAATCAAGTTTTCAACCGTCGAGATCGGCAAATTGAAAAATGTAGGAGAACTGGTTGCGCTGATCAAAGCGCGGGCTCAAGGGATGTCGTAGCAAGTCTGTTCTTTCGCGGCTGGTAAAAGAAACTAATACGGTTTTGCTTTCCAATCGCAGCATACTGCTTCCGGACCCATTCCTCGGGAAGGCGTCATCCGCGGTCTGCAGATGGACATTCCAGCTTGGCGAGTTCCTCAAACGTCCTTGAAAAAATAGACTTCCAGTAGTTCGGGTCTTTGGATCTTATTGCACCCGGAGCGGAAAAGCTGTCCATGAATCCACTTTTTGCGGAATTGCAATGGTTGCCTCGAGCGCCGCAGCAGTTTGCCGATAGGCTGAAGGCATTAGCTGTGTCGACTGATTGTGTGGGGCGCGAACTGCACGCGCTGGCGACGCACGCACTAGATTTGAATCAACTGACGAAGCTATCTAAGGCGATCAGCAGGACGCTCGCTGACGGTAAGTCTCTCAATCCCCTCGTTCCGTTCCGGTTGGCCGTTTTGAGTAATTCAACTGTCGATATGATTGCGCCTGCGCTCGTTGGCAGCGCGGTGCGCCATGGAATTGCGCTTGAGGTAATTCAGCCACCTTACGATCAGGTGGCGCAGGAGGCTCTAACTCCTGACTCGACGGTCAATCGCTCCAAGCCCGACGCAGTGCTGCTCGCACTCGATTATCGCGCTCTACCGCTGAGGCTCTCTCTTGGAGACGCTGAGGCTGCGTCAGCGACCGTGCAGGGTGTGATCGGTTTTTTGCAGTCGCTCCGTGACGGGATCAAAGCCAATTCAAATGCGGTTTGCATCTTTCAAACCTTCGCTCCGCCTGTGGAATCGCTGTTCGGCAGCCTGGACCGGACGCTCCCGGGGACATTGAAAAGCTTGATCGACAGCATCAATCGTGAGCTGGCTCAGTACGTTCTTGGTTCAGGTGACGTGCTCCTCGACGTGGCCGGGCTTGCGGAAACGGTAGGTCTTGCCGACTGGCATAACCCGCAGTTATGGAACCTGGGCAAATTCTCTTTCTCCGACGAGTTGATCCCGCTTTATGGCGACCACGTTGGACGAACCATCGCTGCCATCCGTGGCAAGAGCCGAAAGGCTCTCATCCTGGACCTGGACAATACGGTGTGGGGCGGCGTGATCGGCGACGATGGGTTGGAGGGTATCAAGATTGCGCAGGGAGATGCACAGGGAGAAGCTCACTTGGCGGTGCAGCGTCTCGCCCTGGATCTTCGCAGCCGTGGAATCGTGCTGGCCGTATCGTCGAAGAATACGGACGACGTGGCGCGCGCGCCGTTTGAAAAGCATCCTGAGATGCTGCTCAAGCTGGATCACATCGCCGTTTTTCAGGCCAACTGGAATGATAAAGCGACCAATATTCAAGCCATCGCCGATGAACTGTCTCTGGGGCTGGACGCGATGGTGTTTCTCGACGACAATCCCGTGGAACGCGGCCTGGTCCGCAAACTGCTGCCGCAGGTGGCTGTGCCTGAATTGCCCGAGGAGCCTGCATACTATGCAAGAACGCTTGCCGCCGCCGGCTACTTTGAGGCGGTGGCCTTCGCCGGCGAGGATCTAAAGCGAGCCGGCTTCTACCAGGACAACGCCAAGCGCGCGAGCCTGCGAAAGCAAGTGGGCGGCATAGATGCGTACCTGGCCTCGCTCGACATGACTATCACTTTTCAGCCTTTCGACGCGACGGGAAGAGCGCGCATCGTCCAGCTCATCAATAAGTCAAACCAGTATAACTTGACCACTCGGCGATACACCGATCCAGAAATAGCCGAAACGGAAAGCGACGCCGGAGTGTTTACGATGCAAGTTCGGCTGGCGGATATCTTCGGTGATAACGGCATGATCAGCGTAGTGATTTGCCGGCCGGGCGAACAGGGAGCTTGGGATATCGATACCTGGCTGATGAGCTGCCGCGTGCTCGGACGCAAAGTGGAACACATGGTGCTGCGCGAAATACTGCGTCACGCGCGGGCAACCGGCGTCCACAAACTCCACGGCTCTTACATTCCCACTGATCGAAACAAACTCGTCATGGATCATTATGCAAAGCTGGGCTTCACCAAGGTCAGCGAAGATGAGTCCGGCCTCACGCATTGGGAGCTCATCGTTGAAGGTGCGGAGCCGCAGGGTGCCCCGATGAAGGTTGTCTCGCAAGGGTTCGCAATGGCGAAGGAGCAATCGATCGCATGACGCAATTGAATGCCGAAAACAGCGACATGAAGGAATCGAAGTTGCCGCGCCGAGACTGGATTCTATTGCCCCTGATTAGTATTTTCACGATCTTTCTGCTGGCAGCAGCAACCGATCTGGTTTCACGAACCACGTTTACCCCTTCAAAAACGGGCCCTTCGGATTGCATGAGGTCGTATCCAGGGAAGGGTGTTCAGGCGATCCCGAACAGTGTGTGTTGGAATAAGGGAAGTGAGGGAGAACTCACCGAGTACAGGTTCAACAATTGCGGGCAACGTGCAGACTTTGAATGCAAACCGAAGGCAGCAAACACCTACAGAATTGTGATGATTGGTTCTTCGTTTGCCATGGGAGACCGCGTGGCAAACAGCGACTCTCTGGCCGCTCTTCTGCCGGCCGAACTCTCGCAGCAGACTGGGCGCAAGGTCGAACTCTATAACCAAGGCATGTTATGGGGCCTTCCCCACAGCTTTTGGTTGCGGTTTGACGATGTCCTGGCGGCTCAGCCGGACATGATTCTCTGGCCAACCGGACCTTGGGACATTCAGAACGCGACGGTCGTACTGCCCTACTCCAAAAGCAGCTTTGACAAAAAAGATGCTCATCAGTTGAGCTCGATGAGCTTCACCGGAAGGATCCGTTTCTCGATTGGGTATTTCGTGCGCAACATCGTGCCACCCTCGGTAACTGCGGACATTGCCCAGATCAGACTAATGCTGCAGCACTATTTATACGAAAGCCAGAGCCTGTACATTGACTCTTATCTTTTGAATGCATCTGACGCCGGCTTCCTTGCTATTGAACCGGACGCGGAGTGGAAGACTCACCTGGCAGATTTCGAAACCTATTCGGCAAGGATGGAAGAACGAGCCGCGGCAGCCCATGTACCCTTCGTGGTTGTTCTGGTGCCTAACCGCGCCCAGGCGGCGATGATTTCGATGGGTGAATGGCCTGCAGGATACGACCCTTACCAGTTAGGCAACGAGTTGCGAGCAATTGTAACTACCCATGGCGGTGTGTACATCGACATATTACCGGGGTTCCGCGACCTGCCTAACCCCGAGCAATACTACTTTCCAGTGGATGGCCATCCAGATGCCCGCGGCCATGCGATCATTGCCGGGCTCATCGATAAAGCGCTTATAACTGGTGCTGCACCCGAACTAAGTGTTGCCAACCAGCCGCAAGCCGTGCCGGCAAGAGATAAATAGCATGGACACGGCCTCATTTCAGTTCGTGCTCTTCGGTTTGGCGATCGCCTTGGTCTCTAACTTGAACCGGTCGTGGGTATGGCGCTCAACCGTACTCCTGCTGGCCAGCTTTACATTTATTGGCCTCGTAACTCATAGCCCGCTTGTCTTGATTCCGCTGGCTGCCTTTCTGCTGTTGGGCTATGCTTGCCTTCTTATGCTCGAGCGCGGCTGGTCCAGGCACTCGGCTTGGAGTATTCTTGCAATCCTGCTCGTATACATATGGCTGAAGAAATACACTTTCCTGCCGCACGGAATCTTCCTTCATTCGCCTTACTTCACATTGGGGCTTTCCTACGTCCTCTTTCGCGTGCTGCACCTGATCATAGAATCAGGCAGCAGCGACAAGAAACAGCACATCGGTTTCATTGATTACCTCCTTTACACACTCAATTTCACAACCTTCGTTTCCGGGCCGATTCAACGTTACGATGAATTCGCGCGCGATCAGTTTGCACAACAGCCAATCCGCCTTGGACCTCGTGTGGTCGGCCTTCAGTTGGAGCGCATCATTCGGGGGTTCTTCAAGGTAAATGTTCTGGCCATGCTGCTGCACGCCGTCCAGAAAGACGCCCTCGCGCGCTTGTCCCACCCGTTACCGCTATCTCTTCGGCTGTACTCCGCTTTCGAGTTGGTGATCCTTCCCCCATTCTTCGTATACGCCAATTTCTCTGGATACATCGACATTGTCATCGCGCTCGCCCGCCTCATGCGCGTGCGCTTACCTGAGAATTTCGACCGCCCCTTTTCGGCGTCATCGTTTCTCGATTTCTGGAATCGATGGCATATTACTTTGTCGACATGGTTAAAGACTTATGTCTATAACCCTCTGCTCGTGCTGCTGATGCGGCGCACTTCATCGCGGACCCTGCAACCATTCCTGGGTGTCTTTTGCTTTTTTGTTACCTTTTTTCTGGTTGGCGTATGGCACGGGCGTACTTCGGAGTTTCTCATTTTCGGAGTGCTGTTAGGCGCGGGAGTATCAATTAATAAACTCTGGCAGGAGTTATTAGTGCGCGTCATTGGTCGCCAGAGTTATAAGGCACTCGCAAAGAACTTCACCTACATCGCTTTTGCCCGCGGCCTTACTTTCAGTTGGTTTGCTCTCACGAACTTCTGGTTTTGGCTGGACTGGAAACAGCTTGATGAAATCTACTCCGCTCTGGGTCTTGTTTCATGGCTCTGCGTTTGGGCCGGAGTCTGGTTATGCGCAACAATCGTTCTCGCATCTTGGGAGCTTCTGCGCACGTCACTGCTCTCAATCAAAACATCTGAAGGGCCGGTGCTTACCCATCGCTACGCGCGTGTGGCGTACGCCAGTGTCTTCGGCCTGATTTCGGTTGTTCTCACATTGCTGCTAAGTCAGCCTACGCCGCCTGTCATCTACAAGGCTTTCTAGGCCTACTTATTTCAAACAAGGCTGGTGCGCCAGCACAGATCGCTAGTAACTGCCGTAACCATGAAAAGAGGAGCCCAGGCGAATATGGATACGCCCGCACGTATGTATCTCGACCTTCTCAAACGGTCGCTCACCAACACCATTTTCGAATCTGAACCCGACATTGACGATGACGAGTTTCGTTACACGATGAATTGTGCAACGCACTACGTGAATTCTGATGCCGTTTCGATGATTACGTGGGCCAGGTTCGATAACATCTTGAACTGTATTGAAAGCATTCTGCGCAACCAGGTGCCCGGGAATCTAATTGAAGCGGGCGTCTGGCGCGGTGGTGCGTCAATCTTCATGCGCGGCGTGCTCAAAGTCTATGGCGTAACCGATCGCCAGGTGTGGGCGGCAGACTCTTTTGAGGGGCTGCCCAAGCCGGACGCGGAGCAGTTTCCGCTCGAGGCAAAAGTGCAGTCGGGGCCCGTCATGCAGAAGCTGTATCACAATCTCGCAGCTAGTCTGCAGGATGTTCAGCGGAACTTCGCGGCGTACGGACTTTTGGATGACCAGGTCAAATTCCTGAAAGGCTGGTTTAAAGACACGCTCCCAACAGCGCCGACTGGCCCCTTGTCGCTGATCCGCCTGGACGGTGATTTTTACGAGTCGACTAGAGACAGCCTGAATGCCCTTTACGATCGGCTCTCGATTGGGGGATTCATAATCATCGACGATTATGGCCAGGATTCCTGGACTTATTGCCGGAAGGCAGTGGACGAATTCCGTGCCGAGAGGCAGATCGCCGATCCATTGATCCAGGTCGATTCAACCTGCCACTATTGGCAACGCACAGGCACTCCCGCGCAGTAAATTCAGATCGCGCCAAAACGCCATCTCATTCGATAAAGGAGCCTCGATGGCCATAAATACGCCCGCGGAGTTGTATCTCGATCTTTTGAAGCGGTGCCTCACCAACACCCTCTTTGACGTTGAGCCCGACATCGACGACGATGAGTTCCGCTTCACCATGCATCGCGTCTCGCACTATGTGGAGTCGAACGCGGTTTCGATGATTCCTTTGGCTCGGTTCGATAACATGCAGAAATGTATTGGCGACACTTTGCGAGATAACATCCCTGGCGACCTTATAGAAACCGGAGTATGGCGCGGCGGCGCGGCCATCTTCATGCGCGCCGTGCTGAAAGCCTACAGCGTCACCGATCGTCTGGTGTGGGCTGCGGATTCCTTCGAGGGACTGCCCGAGCCGGATCCCGACAAGTTTCCACTTGAGGCGCAAGTGCAATCCGGGCCTGTGATCCAAAAGGCTTACAAAAACCTGGCTGTTGGGCTGGATGAAGTAAAGCGAAACTTCGCGGCTTTCGGCATGTTGGACGATCAGGTCAGATTCCTGAAGGGATGGTTCAAGGATACCCTCCCCACCGCGCCCATCGGAGCGTTGTCTCTGATGCGCCTCGACGGCGACTTTTACGAGTCAACGAGAGACAGCCTCAATTCCCTTTACGACCGGCTTTCGATTGGTGGATTCGTCATCCTCGACGATTACGGCGAAGACTCATGGACCTATTGCCGGAGGGCGGTCGATGAATTTCGCTCCGAGCGTAATATTGAAGATCCGCTGATCGCCGTCGATTCGAGATGCTCCTATTGGCGACGTGCGAGTTAACCTCCGCGATCTCCTCAGCTGGCCACGCATGCTTCGCGCCTTTTGACTTGACCAAGCCGCAACGACTATAAATTTTGATGTCACCGAAATTGATTCGATGACATCACGGACGCGCTTCGAGCGCGCCCACACAACCTAACAACGCCAGGATGTTCGGGAAGGCGGTGAAAGTCCGCCACTGCCCCGCAACTGTGAGCGCAGCTCGTCAGGCTATCGTCGTAATCAGAGCCGGATGAAGCAAACAGATCGGCCATCAAGCCACTGAGAACCTCTGCAGCCGGTTCTTGGGAAGGCGGTCGATCAATGCACCTGATGGAACCGCAAGTTCCCGCATGGTGCAATTGCGCAAGTCAGGAGACCGGTCCCACGGCGCCCAACTGCTTTCACGTTCCGAGGGGAACGAAGGAGCTTCGATGGCTATTTCCCGCTTCCTGCGCCCGGCCCCGAGCCGTGGCCTGATCCCTCTCTTCTTTTCGACCGCCCTCCTGTTCGCCGCTTCATCCCTCAGCCTTCACGCAGCCTCAATTCATGGCGTCGTTACCGACGCAACCGGCGCACGTGTCACTGGCGCCAGCGTTGCGCTCATCAGCAAGGGCCAGGTGGTTGGTTCAGCCGTCTCCGTTGCTGACGGCAGCTTCACCATAACCACTGGCGCAAGCGGCCGCTTCTTTCTGCTCATTTCCGCCAACAATTTTCGACAGTTGCAAACTCCCGACTTCTATGCCGGCCAGTTCGACGCGATCGAGCGCAACCTTGTGCTTGAACCCGCGTGGGTGCGCGAGTCAATTGTTGTAACGGCCACCGGAACTCCCGTCGCCCAGCCGCAGACAAGTTCGGCAATCACGGTGTTATCACCGCTCGATTTCGCGCTTCGCACCGACTTTACTGCCGCATTACGGTTGATGCCCGGCACCTCGACCGTGCAGGACGGTCAAATGGGCGCGCAGACCTCGCTCTTTGTGCGCGGCGGCGACTCCGACGACAACAAAATTCTCATGGACGGCGTCGATGTCGGCGACCTCGGCAACCTCTTCGACATTGGCCCGCTCACCACCTCGGGACAGGAGAGCGTCGAGGTCTACCGTGGCCCCGATTCGAACCTCTTCGGCGCCGGCGCAATGACCAGCGTCGTGAGCCTCACCACTCCTCACGGCACCACCAGCTTCCCTTCCCTGCTCTTCGAAGGCGACGCGGGAAATTTCAATACTTCGCGCGAGCAACTCGAGCTCGCCGGCGCTCATGGCCATTTCGATTATCTCGGCTCATTCAACTGGCTCCAAACCAGCAATTCCCTCCCAAAAGACGAATACCACGTGGCTACGTCGACTGCGAATCTTGGCTGGCAGCCCTCCGGATCCACCCAAATTCGCGGCACCATCCACTACCTCGTCGATGGCACCGGCGTTCCCAACGCCTGGGATTTCTATCATGTTGCCGACGACGCATCCGAGAAAGATCAGAGCATTTACCTGAGCGCGTCCATCGACAACCAGACCACGGCATCCATCCACAACAGCGCTCGTTACGGCCTTGCACGCAAGCGCGAGCAAGAGAATCTGTGGACCGAATCAGGTACTTCCGAAGCGTATTTGCCTTACTGCTACGGGCCCGGCACTCTGGGCAACACCGTCACCATCACAGGCGCCAATGGCTACACTGCTACCGGCCAGGCCGTTCTCGATTGCTCAACCTATAGCTCCCAGCTTGTCAACAACCGCGATCAGCTTGTCTATCGCGGCGACATCACCATTACGCCGCACCTGGCTGCGCTCATCGGCTTCCAGTACGAAGATGAGCGCGGCTCTGAGCCGGGGAGCACCTACTACAAGCCAATCGAGCGCACCAATTACGACTACCAGGCCTCGGTTCACGGGGATTTCAAGAATCGCTTCTACTACACGCTGGCGGGCAGCCTCGAGCACTACTCTCTCTTTGGTGTGCAGACTTCGCCGCGTGCTGGACTCTCCTACTATGCGCTGCGGCCGCGAAGCGGCGTCTTCAGCGGAACACGCGTGCTCTTCAACTTCGGCGATTCGGTTCGGGAACCAACCCTTCCAGACCAGGATGACTCGCTCTACAGCTTCCTGGTCAATAACGGAGCACTATCTACAGTTCAAGCGCTTCACATCCAACAGCTAACCGCGCCCGCCGTGCGCACCTATGAAGGCGGGGTTGAACAAGCCTTCCTGAGCCAGCACATTCTTTTCCGCGCCAGCTACTTCCATAACCAGTTCGGACGCGAAATTGAGTATGTGGGCCTCGATCTGATTCCCGAGCTGCTCCCCAACCTCTCCGCGGCCCAGCAGCAGCAGCTCGAGCAGCTTCTGCAGGCGAACTTCGCCTATGAGCTCACTATCAACTCTGAAGCTTTCCGCGCCCAGGGCGTCGAGGCAAACGTCGAAGGCGGCATCGGGAAGAACATCTTTCTGCGCGGCGGCTATACCTGGCTCGATGCAGTCGTCCAGCGCTCGTTTACCAACGACGACGAGGCACTGCTGGGCCCGATTCCCACCTTTGACGGCGTTCCGGTCGGCCCTTACTCGCCGCTCCAGGGAGCAAGGCCATTCCGCCGCGCTCCAAACACCGGCTTCATCTCGGCCACCTACTCCAGCAAAAAGCTCAGCGCGGTGTTGACCTCTGCCTTTGCCAGCCGTAGCGACGACTCCACCTACCTGGATGGCGAAGACGCATACGGCGGCAACAGCCTCCTGTTGCCAAATCGCAACCTGGACCACGGTTACGCCAGGATCGATCTCGGCGGCAGCTATCAGCTTTTTAACTGGCTTGGGATTTACCTTCAGGGCGAGAATCTTCTCAGCCAGCAGCACATCGCGCCGATCGGCTTCCCCAGCCTTCCCATGACGGTCCGCGCCGGATTGCGGATTCAGTGGGGCATTGGAAGCGGGCACTGAGGCCAGCGGCCCTTTAAACCAGAGTGCATTAAAGTAATCTGCGCGACGAGGCATGCGGGCCGTGGCCTGCCCACTCCGGTGCCTCTACCGCAAAGTGAGACGCCCTCGACAATAGATCGCTGAACGTGGCTGACTTAACGGCGTGTGTGCCCGTTTTCCACAGGCGTCAACCGCATCCACCGCGGGACAAACCATTTTTCCCTTTGAAATTCAGCCAAAACGTCGCAAACTAAGCTCGACCCCCAAGTTATTGGCGTTCTCCAGTTTTAACATTCCTGTGACAGCCAGCGCTCAATCTGAATCGGAGTCCATCCCAAAAGAGTTTTCCGCCCTGATGCACAGCAACAAGAAGATTCACCAAATCACAAGGAGAGATATGAAAAAGTCTTCTGTTTGGAGGAGTGTCGCTAGGTTGACCTTGGCTTTGCTGGTGGTGTCACTTGGCACCCTGAGTAGCCGCGCACAGCAAACCCTGGGCTCAATCAACGGTACCGTGTTCGACTCGTCCGGCGCAGCAGTTCCCGGAGCACAGGTGACCGTCACAGATGAAAGCATTAACGTCGTGCGCACCGCCGCTAGTCAGAGCGATGGTTTCTTCCAGATATTCAACCTCCCCATCGGCGTTTATAAAGTCAAGGCCACTCACGACGGTTTCGATACAACGCAGTTGACAGGCGTTGCCGTGCAGGAAGCCCGCGCAACCACGCTCCAGATCTCATTGAAGATCGGCCAGGTTTCCACCTCGGTTGAAGTCACGGCCACTCCCTTGCTCAATGCAACCGATACCACCAACGGCTACACCCTCGACACCGCCCAGATCGCCGCCGTACCCACCGCGACGGGCAGCTTCACGCAGCTCGCCATTCTGTCTCCCGGAACTAATGCAGAACTGCTGAGCGGAATGAACACCAATTCCGGACTCGGAAACCAGAACATTCAGGCCAACGGTCAGCGCGCCACCTCGAACACTATGCAGGTCAATGGCGTCGACGTCACCAACATCTTCAACGGCATGACCTCCAGCGGACTGACCTCGCAGCGCTTCAACTTCAACATCGGTGCGGGCAGCACATCGGGCAGTTCATCCGCTGGCGCGGGACCCATCGCCGGCGCATCGCTTGAAGGCGCGTCCCCCTACGGCTCGGTAGGAAACAGCCTGCCTTCTCCTCCGCCCGAGACCATTGAGGAACTCCGCGTCAACACCTCGATGTACGACGCCCAGCAAGGCGCAACAGCCGGCGCCCAGATCGACGTCAACACCATCTCCGGCACCAATCAGTTCCATGGCCAGGTCTACGGCTCGCTGGCCAATAACGACCTGAATGCCGCGCCCTACTTCTTCAATCAGCAATACCAGCTCGCTCAGCAGGGCGTGGGAGCATTTCCGCAATCGCTCGTGAATCCTTACCTGAATCGCTGGACTAGCGGCGGAACGATTGGTGGCCCAATCAAGAAGGACAAATTCTTCTTCTTTGTTGCCTACCAGCGCATGTCCAGCACCGACCAATCCACCGGTCTCTCGCAGTTGACCGTGCCCAGCGGCCTTACCGACGACAGGTCGGTCAACGGGCTCGACGCTGCCGCCAATAGCTGGAAAGGCAAAGGATCGTTCACCAAGGCAATCGATCCCGTGGCCATGGCGTTGATGAATGCCAAGCTGCCGGATGGAAGTTATCTTGTCCCGTCGGCTCAAAGCAGCAATCCTTACATTTATGGCGTCCCCAATGTCACGTTGATCGGCAATTCCTTGATGACCTCCGATCAGGGCACGGGCAACGTCGATTGGCAGATCAACACCAGGGACCGGCTCTCTGCCAAGTACTACTACCAGTCCGACCCTGTCACGCTGCCTTACGATTTCTCGCAGACCGGCGGGTTCCCTGTCACCCAGCTCAATGGATCGCAGGTCGCCGCAATCGACAATTCCATCCAGATTAACCCCCACTTCAACTGGGAACAGCGTTTGGGGTTGTTCCGCCAGTCGGCATACAGCATGTTCAATCAGACGCTGACCAACTCCGGCGGTCCCGCCAACTTTGGATTCACTTCCAGCACTACGCTCACCGACGGCGCTGTTCTCAACCAAGGCTTGCCGGGATTGCGTCTCGAAGGTTTTCCAAGCACTCAAAACGATTCTCCTTCTCTGAAAGTCGGACCGTATAGCTCCTTTGCAGACATGGGCTTCTACCAGTCCCGTCTCAATCCCTCGACCAACCTGATTCTGGTCCTGGGCAAGCACACCATCATGGCAGGCGGCGGCTACAGCTACACCGAATTGAATATAGAAAACAATCGCAACGGAATTGCCCAAGTCACGACTTCGGGATTTGAGAACTTCCTCGAAGGTAAGTCGCATGGCGCAAACGTGCTCGAAACCATCGATTCAAAGTCGGGAAGGAACAACGCCAATCGCTACTACCGCACCACCGAACTCGATGGCTACGTGCAGGACAAGTGGCAGATTCGCTCCAATCTCAGCATTACTGCCGGAGTGCGTTACGACTACCACGGCGGCATGACTGAAAAATACGGCAACATGTTCAACTTTGATCCGGCCCTGTATAGCGTAACCAGCAACACTGGGGGCGCTACCGATAATGCGACGTGGACCGTAAATAACGCGGGCTTCGTCATCGCCGGCAACAACAAGTACAACCCCACATCCGGCGTTTCCGATTCAACGCTCACCGGCCGGCAATGGGGCATCTCGCCTCGTGTTGGGTTCGCCTGGTCCCCCGCTCGCGATCATGGCAGCTTCGTCGTCCGCGGCGGCGCCGGTATCTACTACGATCGCGGCGAGTACTTCACGTACCTGTCCCAACCGGCTGGTTCCGGCTACGGAGGACCCTTCGGCGTTACCGAGTCGGCACCGCTCGCCTCCTACGTCGTTGGACAAGGAAAGACCCTCGAAGATCCCTTCGGAAAAGCCTTCTCCAGTGCGGGCAGTCCTGCCTACATACCACCCAGCTCAGACCCCGCCAACATCGCTGCCACATTGCAGAACACCCTCAATGCCATGACCGTGGACCTGGGCGGCGGCAACGGGGCAGCCTGCAGCGGCTATGCCAGCGAGACGGATTACACCGCCTGCCCCGATGCTCTTAACTTTGGCACCTACGATCGTTCCAACGTCCTGCCTTACACCATCAACTTCGATTTCGACATCCAGTGGCAGCCCACCAGCACCATCGCGTTCGACCTTGGATATGTTGGCAATCGCGGCCGTCACGCCGTGGTGCCAATTCCTTTCAACGCTCCCGCAATCGCGACCTCCAGCAATCCGGTTTGGGGGCAAACCGCAAGCTACGGCTTCGACGTGCTCAATCAGTACAACACTGACGGATACGGCGACTACTATCCCATCGCCGGTGAGTATTGGAATACTGAGGACGGCGGTAACACCGATCTCCGTACGCCTTACATCGGCTTCAGTCCCAACGCCTCCTATTACAAGACGGCTGGCGTTTCCGCCTACGACGCCCTTCAGGCGCACGTCGACAAGAAGATGTCCCACGACCTCATGTTGGGCGCCAGCTACACCTGGAGCCACACGCTTGACGAGCAGAGCGATCTCGGCCTGTTCTTCACCGGCGACAACCCCAATAACCTGCACAACTCCTACGCATCGTCAGACTTTGACCGCACCAACGTCTTCTCCGGCTACTTCCAGGCATCGCTACCCAACAAGGCGAGGCCCCATTCAGGATTGGCCATGTTGATCAATGACTGGAATCTGAACGGCACGGCGGTGTTACAGAGCGGCGAGCCGTACTCACTCTATGAGTTCTATGGAGCTGTAGGCAGCATCTATTTCGGTGATTACCCAACCCTGATGAACCCCATTCTGGGAGTCAAGAATCCCAGCAACGTGAAACAGGAGATGACCGGCAACAAGGGTGCAGCCCGCGGTACTGGCGGTGCCTACATTCCGGCCATCGATCCAACCCAGATCGCGATCAATTACATTCAACCCGGCGACCTGGGCGTGCCGGTCTCCACGGGCAACGATCCGCAAGACATCTACGAGACCAACTTCGCGCCACCGCAACGCAATATCTTCCGCCAGTCGTCTCAGACGCAGCTCAATCTCTCTATCCGGAAGGCATTCAAATTCAGCGAAAAGTTCGGCTTTGAATACCAGTTCAACGTCTTCAACGTAACCAACACAACCAGCCTCGACGTTCCCATGGATCAGGCCCAGATTCGCCAGAGCAACGCTTGCTCTAATTCTGCGATTTCTGAGGCAAATGGCAACGGCCCATATTCCGGCTCAAACTGCTTCAACCCGGCCGCCTATTACGTTAACTACGGCCAGATCGTTACCAGCCCGAATCCGCAAGACCAGCAATCCGCTCTGGCCAACCTCGATCAACCTCCCTACTCCACGGGATCGGGAAAGAGCCTGCAGGTTCCCACTTATATTCCGACGGGTGCAACAAATGCTGGCGGCGCCCAACTCTGCCTCGCTGAAAATGCCATACCCGGCGGTTGCCCGAATAACGCGGCCAACTTCGGTTCGGTCTACAACACCATCGGAAGCAATCGCATGATCACCATGGGCTTCCACTTCACTTACTAGTTCGCAGATCGGTCTGCGCTTCGCGACGGGGTTCCTTCGGGAACCCCGTCCTATTTGCATAAAACCCTTCGTCTTTCCCCGGCACTGACTGCAACCAGCCGGTCCTCTCAGCCCGCAACCGTTCCAGATCTCCGCTCATTACGAACGGGGTGTTACTTTAGTACGCGCACGTGAGTACTATTTGTTGAAATACCCCCGGCATCCCCGTTAAAGTAGGCTTTCTTCCATTTAGCGCATTTCTTGGCTTTCAGCTTGTTGTCCTTGGCATAAGAATCACTTGGCCTGAGGTGTAATTCGATGGTTTGCCCGCATTGCCAGTCATCCGGGGTTTCAATCGTTCCAGCAGAGATACGTTTGTATCGCAATCGCCAGCGCACGCTTAGCCACCCTCCCCTGATCCCCTACCCCGACATCCGGGTCTGCATGGATTGCGGCTGGAGCGAGTTCTCAGTTCCCCGCTCCTGGCTCGCGGCTGGTTGGCTGGCTTCGGCAAATCATGAAGCAGTTCCAGGGCCGCAGCTCGTCGTTCGCACAGCAATCGCCGCTGCCGGCAGTTAATCCACCTAAATCGCCACCGCCGCCGCCGGTTATTTTCCCAACGCACAGCGCTGCGCCCCTGCGCCCCTGTCTGTTCGGCAATTGTTGCGAACTCGAGGTAAACAGTGCAATTCTCCATACGTCCTCCGTTCTGAGGTGTTATGGAAGCGAAATCAAGGACCCTCCTTCTTCTGGGGGCTCTCGTTCTGGTCATCGATCATTCAACATCACCATTGTCCGCACAAGACTCGACGGCGCCCGCAGTAGCTGCTTCGACATCCGCCCAGACCGATCCGCTCGCTGATTTGAGTCCCGAGAATCACGCGCTTTTCGATGCGATCCGCGACGCCGCTCAACATGGGAACGATGCCGTCGTGCTCGCAGATTGCAAAAAGCTTCTCCCAGCACTCAAGCCTGACACCGAATTGGCTGACTTCATTACTCACCTCGCGGCCAATGCCGCACTTGAAACAGGAGATACGGCTTACTCCCTCACTCTCATCAAGCCGGTTGCCGAGGCGCATCCCGATGACTGGCGCGCATCCACGATGCTGGCGCGCCTCTACGCCGAAACCGGAGACACCGCGCACCGGGATCAGCAGATCGCTCAGGTGATTGCGCTCCACCAAAGGACCTCCGACCCCGACTTCGCTCGGCTGCATGTATTTCCCATCCAGAAGGTGATGCTTCACTCCGGCTACGCCGTGTTTCTCTATCCATTTGAGCCGTTAAAGCCTTACAACACCTATCTTGTCGCCCTGGTCTACACGAGTGACGGCAAATCAGATTACCGATTAGAGTTGGGAAGTGAAGATGCTGACCAGGCCTTTTTCAAGCCGAAGCATCCTGGCGAACGGCGCTTTTCAATCGATAGCTATCGGAAGAACGAAAAGAATCCAGACTTGCCTGAGACGCAGGCACTTCATGGTTTTGTCGATGGCAAATTCGATTACGACAAGATGCGCGATTTGCTGGTGAAGACTGCAAACGGCGAAAAACCTCTGGTCAACCAGTAGCAGCGCATAAAAACAAAAAGGCCCCAGCCGAAGCCGGAGGCCTTTTATCGTTCCGCCTTGCAGACCGAGGGAGTAAGGGTCCTTCTCGTTCCCTTGTTCCCTCGTTCCCTCGTTCCCTTTTTCCCTGCCTTTAGTACATTCCGTCCATGCCGCCGCCGTGGCCACCCGCCGGAGCCGCAGCCTTGGGCTCAGGCAGTTCCACTACCAGCGCTTCGGTGGTCAGCAGCAGGGCCGCGATTGAAGCCGCATTCTGCAGAGCCGTACGGGTTACCTTGGTCGGGTCGATCACGCCGGCCTTCACCAGGTCTTCAAAGGTCCCGGTAAGAGCGTTGTAACCGAAATGCGCTTCCTTCGACTCCAGCACCTTGGCCACAACTACCGCACCCTCTTCTCCCGCATTTGCCACGATCTGCCGCAGCGGCTCCTCAAGCGAACGAAGTACGATCTGCGCGCCCGTCTTCTCGTCGCCAGTGAGCGACTCGATCAGCTTGCTAACCGCCGGTACGCAGCGCACCAGCGCCACGCCGCCGCCGGGGACGATGCCTTCCTCGACTGCTGCGCGGGTCGCGTGCAGTGCGTCCTCAACGCGAGCCTTCTTTTCCTTCAGCTCGGTCTCGGTCGCCGCACCCACCTTGATGATCGCCACGCCGCCTACGAGCTTGGCCAGCCGCTCCTGCAGCTTTTCCTTGTCGTAGTCGCTGGTGGTCTTCTCAATCTGCGACCGGATCTCCTTCACCCGGCCATCGATATCGCTACCCTTGCCGGCCCCGTCCACTATCGTGGTGTTGTCCTTGTCGATGGTGATGCGCTTCGCCTTGCCCAGGTCCTCGAGCTTCACGCCTTCCAGCTTGATGCCCAGATCCTCGGTAATGGCCTTGCCGCCCGTC